>CESC01043242.1_pt1 | contig 292719 bp, 261 predicted proteins | sample 531131 | NCBI WGS metagenome assembly CESC01 (sample SAMEA2621295, study PRJEB7988) | marine metagenome | biome: marine biome (ENVO:00000447); feature: mesopelagic zone (ENVO:00000213); material: "saline water (ENVO:00002010), including plankton (ENVO:xxxxxxxx)" | depth 800 m
CTGCATCAATATCTGATGCAGACTTTTTTTTTGGACGTAAGTCAACAAGAAAGCCTGATTTAACTCCCGGTTTTAAGTGCTGGTTTATTCCCTCCTGAAACACTTGTTGCAAAACGAGGATCCGCGAGATAGGGTAGGCGTTCAATTTTAGAAACTTCTAAAGTGATAAAGTCAAACTCAGATGTTACTTTAGCTTCTATATGATACAATCCGCGCGCGTAGATAGGGTATTTATTAGCTACTTCTGGAAATAACACCGTGTCTATCCAAGCTCCATCTAAGTCTAGAAAGGTTCCAAAGATCATTCTTAAACCTTTAGCTGTTTTGGTGTTTTTAAATGTAACCAAGTAGCCTGCGACTTTTACATTTTGATCAATATAAAGCTTGAGTTCTTTAGCTAATAAATAGTCGGCAAGACTTTTTTTCATTAAAAAAAACGGGTTGAATAAAGAAAAGCCTAAGAGTTCCATGTGATCAAAAGCATCCTCAACTTTAGAGGTCTTAAATGTGGGAAGTGTAAAATTCTGTAATGAAATTTTGAAAAAGCTTTGTTGGGATTCATTTTCAGGGATTGTGTTCTCTTTATAATGAGCTTCCCAAAGCAAACTATGTTTGTCTTTTCCTAGGCTTCTAAGCGCACCTATTCTAATCAAAATTTCTTGTTGCTCTAGGCTTATCGGAACACGCTGGATAAAGTCGTCATACGATGTGTATTTAGAGTGCACTCGATTATTTATAATGCCTAGCATGGTTTTCTTTTCTAAGCCCTCTAAGTGCTGAAGTCCTAGATAAATGGTGTTGCCATAAATACTTGTTTGAATCTCACTTTTATTAATACACGGTGCTTCAATACTGGCACCATGCATTTTTGCCTCATGTATGTAAAATTCAGCTTTATAAAAGCCTCCACCGTTATTTAAAGTAGCAACCATATATTCTAAAGGGAAATAACATTTAAGATAAAGACTCTGATAGCTTTCGACAGCATAGGACGCCGAGTGTCCTTTGGCAAAGGCATAACCTGCAAAACTTTCTATCTGGCGCCAAATTTCATCTACAACATCTTCGGGTTCGCCATTTGCTATGCAGTTGCTTCTAAACTTATCTTTTACATATTGAAACTCTTCTCTAGATCTAAATTTACCGCTCATTCCGCGCCTAAGAACATCTGCCTCGTCTAACGTGAGTTTTGCATAATGATGTGCTACTTTAATTACATCTTCCTGATACACCATTATTCCGTAGGTGTCGGGCATAATTTTCCAAAGTACGGGGTGTGCTTCTTTACGGCGTTCAGAATTTCTATGCCGTAAAATATATTCGCGCATCATTCCGCTTTTAGCAACACCGGGTCTTATTATTGAACTCGCGGCTACTAACGTTTGATAATCATTTACTGCTAATTTTTTCAGGAGCATGCGCATCGCAGGCGATTCAACATAAAAACAGCCTATACATTCTGCACGAGCTATCATCGCATTGATGTTAGGATCTGTAAAAAAAGGTTTTGGGTTGCGTATGTCTAGCAGTTGGGCTTCGGGTTGATTCTGTTTGATAATGCTAACGGCATCTTTGATTTTGCCTAAACCGCGCTGCCCTAAAATATCAAACTTGCATAAGCCTACATCTTCAGCGACGTGCATATCAAACTGAACTGTTGGAAAATTTTTAGGCGGCAAGTGCGTTGCAGAAAAGTAATGAATGGGTTTGTCTGAAATTAAAATTCCGCCGGCATGAATGCTGAGATAATTTGGTTTTTTATGAAAATAAGCAGCATACTTTAAAATAAGCTGTGAAATAGTGTCTAGTTCTGAAGCTTTAAATTTACCGCTACTCAGTTTATCTATTTCGGTTTTAGGAAGACCAAAAACTTTACCTAATTCTCGTACGGCGCCACTGTGTTTAAAAGTAACGTAAGAACCTAGTAGGGCGACTTGGTTGTTTTTTCCGAATTCTTCAAAAATGTAAGCCGTGACATCTTCACGGTCCCAAGTTGAAAAGTCGATATCAAAATCTGGCGGACTGCTTCTGTATTCATTCATAAACCGCTCAAAATAAAGGTCGAGTTCTATAGGGTCAACATCGGTAATGCGCAATAGGTACGCCACAATACTATTGGCACCACTGCCGCGGCCTACATAAAAATAATCTTTGCTGCGAGCGTACTCAATGATTTTCCAATTGATCAAAAAGAATGAAACAAAGTCTTTCTTTTTAATGAGCTTGAGCTCTTTTTCTAACCGGTCTGTGATTTCTGTAGTAATCTCCTCATAACGCTCTTTTAAGCCTTTTTTACATAGCGCTAAAAGTTTATTATAATCGTTTTGCTCACTCCCAAATACGGTTTTTAGGTTTTGATTTTGGCGCTCTTTGGCAAATTTGAAGTTTAAATTGCAACTTTTTAGCACTTCTTGACTGTTTGATACAATCTGCGGGTAATCTTTAAAAAGATTTTCGATTTTTTTTGGCGCAAACATTATCTCATCAGGTAAAGCTTGCTCTTCTTTAGGTAGCTTGCTTAATAAGCAGTTTAAATCAATTGCGCGCAACAACCGATGCGCATTAAAATCTTTTTTAGAATTGAAACTCACCGGAAGCAATAAAACCAGTTTGTCATGATACGTACTGTATTGTGAGAAACGAAGTTTATTCAAATCGTGAATGCCAATACCTATAAACTCATTTTCGGTAAAATGCGTTTTGTCTAATTCAAGTGCACGTTCAAAAGCATAAATGGTAAATGCATTTTCAAAAGCCGGAGCTATCTCAGGAAAATCAATTTTCTTATGTAGATGTTGTGCCAGAAAATTATTCAGTTCAAGATAGCCTTCGTTGTTTTTAGCAAGCGTAACATAACACTGCTCGATTCCGTTTCTAAAATCGATACCCAGAACCGGTTTTATATTTTTTTCTTTCGCTTTGCGTACAAAATTGAGTCCTGCTGAAGTGTTATTAATGTCAGTAAGCGCGATACAATCAAGGTCATAGTGTTCAGCAAGCGCAAGCAACTCTTCTTCAGAAAGAGTGCCATAACGTAAGCTGAAAGTGGAATGGCAATTTAAATACATAAGATGTTTAGGTTTCTATACATGCTACTGGTGTCTGTGCGCTAAAACGATAGGAGGTTGCCCGTTAAACGGATTGCCTTGTCCGCCTATGGTACGCGAGCCTTCGCCCAACGTTGCAGCACGCATAATGCTGCGATCACCATAACGCAGGCGTATCGCATCCATCGCTTTGTAGAGATTAACGGTGCGGTTAGTATTCTCAAAAAGATCTATTTGATAGTGGCCTTCGGTCAAACCACTATAGCGCACGCCAACTAAGCGTATGAGCAGTCTGCGCTGATATAATTTTTCAAAAAGCTCTAAAACCTGTGGAATCAAATTATGATCTGCTGCCGTATATGGGATTTTAAGCTGTTTTGAATAGGTCTGAAAATCTGAATACCTAACTTTTACCGTGATGCAAGAGGTTAGTTTATTACCTGCTCGTAATTGAAAAGCCAGATTTTCTGCCATTGCGCGCAGCGTAGTTTTGAGTTTGACCAAGTCTGTAGTGTCTCTCCCATACGTGCGCTCACTGGAGATCGATTTGCGCTCGTGATATTGTATGATGGGTGTGCGATCTATGCCGTTAGCACGTTCCCAAATTGTTCTGCCGTTTTTACCAAATGCCGAAACCATCATCTCTACAGGCATCTGCTGCACGAGGCCTATTTTTTTTACGCCGAGGTGGCAAAACCTACGAAAGGTTTTTTCTCCCACCATAGGGATTTTTTTTATGGAAAGCGGCTCGAGGAAAATTTTTTCAAAACCGGCGTCTACTTTGAGTTGGCTGTCTGGTTTAGCCTCATTAGTAGCAACTTTTGAAACCGTTTTATTTACTGAAAGTCCAAAAGAAATAGGTAATCCTGTTTCTTTGATAATTTTAGTTCTAAGCTCTTTAGCAAACCTGTAGCAACCAAAAAACCGATCCATCCCGGTGAGATCTGCATAAAACTCATCTACACTTGATTTTTCTAAAACCGGGACCTGTTCTTGTAAAATTTCGGTTACCATTTTGGAGAATTTGGTATAAACACTCGCGTTACCACGTATGTATGTAGCTTGTGGGCAAAGCTGTCTTGCCATTTTCATCGCCATTCCTGAGTGCACTCCAAAAGCGCGACACTCGTAGCTTGCAGCGCTTACAACGCCACGATCTCCTGTGCCACCTACAATGACAGGTTTGCCTATGAGGCTGCTGTTTAATCTTCGTTCGCAGGAAACGAAAAACGTATCTAGGTCAAGATGTAAAATATTTCGATTCATCATAATTTGGAATTAATACAAAATTATGGAAATATTCCTAATTTTAGTGAGTCGAAAAAAAATCGGTGCGTTAAAATTTTGAAGAACGTGATTGCTCTTCTATTTGCGCCGGCAAAGATTTTAGTATTCCAAAGCTTCTGCGAAATTGAAAATTTGGTTCTAAAAAATGCGTTTTGAGCTTCGAGGAAGTTTACTATTGCTGTAGTTGCAAGTGCTCGTAGGTTTCTTGAATCAAGTCTTTAGAATATTTGCGCTCTAAACGTCTTAACGTAAAATGTGCCGTTGCCATTTTCTGAAAATGCGATATGAATAATACATTTATCGAAGCGCCTCCTACAGCGCCAATTACAGGAATGGCTTGAGCAGCAAATTTTTCTCCTACCTGTACACTAAAACGAGCAGCCACCTGATTGATGAGACGTGCAATCGGGGCAGCAGTTTGAGAAGTGATGGTTTCTATTATTTTTTTTGTGCCATTTTCGGCGATATAGGCGCTGGCTTGATTCATTGTGGTATGTAAAGCAGCACGCGTAGCATAATAGCTGGTGTCTAGTTCGTCATCGTATTCAGAAGTTCCGCCAAGGGCAAAAACTTGTAAGCAGGCCAATTGGGTTTCAATATTATGGATGTCTTCTCCCTGGCTTCGAGCTATATCCATTATAGAACGCATCATAAACTTAGTAGAAAACAGCAAATCGGCTGTAAAACCTGCTACTCCAAAAAAGCCACTTGTAGCTCCGGAAATTCCGGTAGCCAATTTATAGGTTAAGTTTGAAGAAGGTAAACTTCGTTTTTCTGGTCTTAATGTTTTTAAGTTAGCTTTTACTGCTAGCTGTAGCGCTTTTTGAATAGTGTCGCTTACTTTGTGTTGGATGTTTTCTGGCAAGAGTTCTAGGCCCTGATCAATAGGTGTTCCTATGGTGTTTAGTGCACGCATTAAGAACGAAACTTCATCTAGATTTTTACGTGATATTTTGATAAGCGCTAAATCTTCAAGCGAAATTTTGTCTGTTTTTACCAGTTGCGTCATAAATCGTGTTCTTAATTGATACTTCTAATTAAAGCCAGAAGGACTATTCCCAAAATTACAAATTAATATAAGTAACCACGTTTGAGTAGCGGCGGTTTTGAAGGTATAACGCTTTGTGTGTGTATTTAGTCTTAGCGCTTATGTAATTGAAAGCAATCTTAGGGAGTAAGATTTTAGAAAGGTATTAAAAACAAAAAAACCCGAAACAAAAGTTTCAGGGTTTGTAAGTAGTACCTCCAGCCCCGAGGCTTCGGGGGAACCAGGGTTATCTTTTGTTCAGAATGTTAAACAATAAATTGGGGTTGTCTATTATTTTTTGAATGAATTTCTTACTCTTCATGCGTTTTATAAAGCGTTCGAGAAATAAGGCTTCGGTTCTATCCTTACAGGGAAAAGATAGCATCAGTTTCCAGTCATTTGCGGCTTTTGTGTAAGCATTTTTAATTGCGTGGGCGTTGTGTAAAGTAATACGCTCTTCAATATTTGATGTTTCACCTGTATAGAATTTATCTAGACTCTTTGAATATATGATGTATAGATAGTGCTTCATTTTGGTCTAAAACAAAAAACCCCGAAACAAAAGTTTCAGGGTTTGTAAGTGGTACCTCCAGGAATCGAACCAGGGACACACGGATTTTCAGTCCGTTGCTCTACCAACTGAGCTAAGGTACCTCGCTAAAGCGGCTGCAAATATAAAATCAATTTTTAGATTGCACAACAGTTAGATGAAAAAATCTTCTAATAATTTTTAGACCTTTTTGTAATTGTATGATTGCGAGGTCTTAGGTATTTGTATTTTTGCAAAAAAAATAGCTAATGGTAAATCTTGCTGTCGATTTTGGAAATACCCGAGTGAAATATGGAGTATTTCAGGATTCTAAATTGATAGAAACCTGGAGTGGCGATGTAGCAGCAGCAAAAGCACAAATATCAAAACTGCAACAAACCTATGTCATAGACCAGGTGATGATCTGTTCTACGGGCAATTCAAAAGATTTTGTCACGTTTGCAGAAAAAGCAGGTCTTTCAATTGAGGTTTTATCATCAAAAACAAAATTACCGTTCAGCAATGCTTATGAAACTCCAGAAACATTAGGCGTAGACAGGATGGCTTTAGTGGCAGGTGCTCAAAAAATGTACCCCGGGAAGCATGTTTTGGTCATCGATGCCGGTACTTGTGTGACGTATGACTTTAAAGACACTGCAGATGTTTATCAAGGTGGAGCAATATCGCCTGGTTTGGGTATGCGTTTTAGAGCGATGCACGAATTTACAGCCGGATTACCGTTGGTAGACTATCCTGAAATGCCTGAAAATGTTATAGGTAAGAATACAAAAAGTGCCATGCGATCAGGAGCAATCCACGGTATTTTGGCCGAAATAGAAGGGGTAATTAGTTGGTATAAATCAAATTATGAGCCGTTAACGATTATTTTAACAGGAGGAGATGGGCAATTTTTGTCTAGTAGGCTAAAAAATGGCATCTTTGCGAATTCTAATTTTCTCCTGGAAGGACTGAATTATATAATAGAATTTAATAGAGATTAATGATAAAAAGGATATTAGTAGTTGTTTTAATCACCATTACAACTTCTGCATTTGCTCAGGAAGGAAATTCATCACCATACTCATTTTATGGTTTAGGGCTCTCTAACTTTAAAGGGTCTATAGAGAATCAAGCGATGGGAGGTATAAGTATCTTAGGTGATAGTATACATACCAATTTTCAAAACCCGGCAGGTTTTGGAGCATTAAAGCTTACCAATTTTACCATCGCCGGAAGTCATCGCGAGACGAACCTAGAGGCGAGCGGAGAGACCGGTTCTACGACTTCAACCACTATAGATTATTTGTCGCTTTCATTTCCCGTTTCAAAACGTTTGGGTTTTGGCTTTGGATTAATTCCAGAAACCTCTGTTGATTATGAGATTTTTGATGGTGATGATGAGTCGCTGTCGCAATATTCAGGAAGAGGTGGTGTGAACCGTGCTTTTCTAGCAGCCGGTATTGAACTGTTTAAAGGCTTTAGAATAGGGGCTGAAGGAAGCTATAACTTCGGAAATATCAGAAATGAAAACATTCAGGCAGATGCAAATCAGCAGTATAGTGTACGCGAGATCGAACAATCTGATGTAAGCGGATTTACGTATAATCTTGGTGCGCAGTACGAATTGACATTTGCAAAAAAGTATAAAATTTATTCTTCAGCAAGTTTTCAGCCTGAAACCAGCCTTACTTTAGAAAATGAGCGTTCGCTGCAATCTGTGATTTATTCTAGATTGGATAACGCCGTCGTAGGAGTGGTAGATTCTCAGGATTTTCCAGTAGGTGATACGGAGTCAATTATTCCAAATAAATATAGTTTTGGATTAGGAGCCGGGCAAGTAAACAAGTGGTTTGCCGGTGGTCAGGTTGAGTTTGCAGAAACCAGTAACACCTCAAACAGAGGTTTTAATATTGCTAATGCAAGCTATGAAGATTCGTTTAAGTATCGTTTAGGAGGTTATTTTGTTCCTGATTATAATTCGATAACAAGTTACTGGGGTAGAGTTACTTATAGGTTAGGTGCTCGTTACGAAGAATCAGGTTTATTGATAGAAAATCAGTCGATTGATGAGTTTGGCATATCTTTTGGACTTGGATTACCGTTAGGAAGAGGATTCAGTAATGCCAACTTAACTTTTGAGTACGGGCAGCGTGGTACAACCACCGCCGGACTGGTAAAAGAAGATTTTTTCAAAGTTGGTCTTAGTTTATCGCTTAACCCGCTTAGACCGTGGTTTGTTCCTAACAAATACAACTAAAATTCTTAATATTGCTTTTTTAAACCTTACAATGATGAAAACTAAACTGACATTACTTTTTATAGCCCTTGTGGGAGCTGTAAACTTCGTAAGCGCTCAAGCGACTGAAGAATGCATCACCACAATGTCTATATTTTCAGAACACGCAAAAGTTAAAAACTACGATGCGGCTTATGAACCATTTATGAAACTGCGTAAAGACTGTCCTACCACGTCTTACGCTCTTTACCAATATGGAGAGCGCATTCTTCACTATAAAATTGAAAACTCGTCTGGTGCAGAGCAAAAAGCATTTCTTGATGATTTAAAGAAATTATATAAAGAGAAAAAAACACACTTCGCAAGTAAAGCCAAAGAAGGTGATGATATCGCTGATGTTGCGCTTGTGATGAACGAAAATAAAATTGGTACTGCTCAAGAGCAATATGCAATGTTTAATGAAGCTTGGGAGACTGATAAGGAAACTTTCAATAATGCAAAGGGTCTTTATGTATATTTCAACTTGGCTGTAGAATTGCAGGAAGCAGGTGCGATCGAATTGCAAGAAGTATTTGATCTTTATGATGCATTGCAAACAAAAATAACTGATGTTCAAAACAATTATGCAGAGCGTCTTCAGAAGATTTTGGAGAAAAAAGAAGCAGGTACAGCTTTAACTTCTCAGGAAAAACGCGTAGAGCAGGTTTCTGAAGTTAACCTTTCTAACTATTCAAAAATTTCTGCAGGTATCAATCAGAAATTAGGAGCTCTTGCAGATTGTGATCGTTTGATTCCTTTCTATGAGGCAGATTATGAAGCTAAGAAAAATGATGTTGCTTGGGTAAGAGGTGCAGCTGGTCGTCTTGTTGCTAAAGAGTGTACAGATAGTGAATTGTTTGTGACACTTGTAGAGCAGTTAAACACTTTAGAGCCTTCAGCAAAAACTTCTTTCTACTTAGGTCGTCTTGCTGAGCAAAGAGGTGAGGATGCTAAAGCTATCGAGTATTATGAAGAGTCTGCAGAGCGTCAAACAGAGCCTGCTGAAAAAGCTAAAGTATACTATAGACTTGGGGAAAACTTTAGAGAAAAAGGAAGCTACGGTAGAGCTCGTGGTTACTACCAGAAAGCGGTGGCAGCACAGCCTTCTATGGGTATTGTTTACTTGAGAATTGCAGATATGTATGCTAAAAGCGCTAACAGCTGTGGAGACTCTGTTTTCAACAAAAGAGCGATCTACTGGTTAGCAGCAGATATGGCTGAGCGTGCAGGTCGTATAGACCCTTCGCTATCTAGTACAGCACAAAAAACTGCAGCAGCATATAGAGGTCTTGCTCCTGATAGAACAATGATTTTTAATGCAGGTAATGCAGGTCAACGTATTACTTTTAACTGTTGGGTAGGCGGTAGTGTAACCGTACCGAATCTATAGTGCGTATAAAATCAAGACATATAATCTTAAACTTAGTCACAGCATTTGCTGTGACTTTGTTTTTTAGCTGCGGGAATGACACCGGCGAGATTCAAAAGTTCAATCAGCGCTCAGAAGGTCCTTCGGCAGAAGGAGAAGGTGTGCTTTTAAAGTATACCGATTCAGGTAAGGTAGTGGCGACATTAAGAACGCCACTCATTATCGAGTATGGCTTGGTAGATTTTCCTTATGAGGAGTTTCCTCAGGGTGTAGCGGTGACGTTTATAGATGATAATCAAAAGGAGAATTATGTCACTTCTGACTATGCAATACGTTATAAACGTACCAATCTGATTGATCTGCGTAAGAATGTAGTGTTGATCACCAGTGACTCTACGCGGCTTGATGCTTCACAGTTGTATTGGGATCAAAAAAACAAATGGGTTTTTACAGATAAACCCTATACCATAAAGTTTCCTGACGATTCTTATAATAATGGAGACTTGTTTGACAGCAGTGAAAACTTCAAAAATTTTATATCTTTAGATAATCAAGCCCGTATGTATGTGAGTGAAACTGCTACAGCGGCACCTAATGATAGTATACAATAATGTCAAAATATTTTAAATACTTCGAATACGCCTACCTGTTTTTTGCAGCCCTATTTTTATTTGAGGCTTTCAGAATATGGGGGACAGAGCGTAATAAAGCCTATGTGTTTCTGTTTTTTGTGGCAGTAGCAATAGGAATGTATTTTTTCAAACGTAGGTTTAGGAAAAAATACGAGCAACGCAACCAGAATTAATTTATGGAGACCGAGATTCTCATAATCATTGTTTCTTTAATTCTTTCGGCGTTCTTTTCTGGGATGGAGATCGCCTATGTTTCTTCAAATAAAATTCATATTGAAATAGAGAAGAAGCAAAATGATCTTATAGCAAAAGTACTTACCAAGCTTACTGAAAAGCCTTCCAAATTCATCGCTACCATGCTGGTGGGGAATAATCTGGCGCTTGTGGTTTATGCCTATTATATGGGAGGTTTATTGCAAACCTGGGTTGAAGGCGCAGATTTTGGTTACCCATGGTTGACTAATTTTTTTGTAGAATTCAGCCTGCTTACGCAAACCCTGATTTCTACACTTGTGGTGTTGATTACTGCAGAATTTCTCCCTAAAGTGTTTTTTCAGATTTATGCAAATTCGTTGCTGAAGGTCTTTGCCGTGCCGGCTTATCTTTTTTATGTAGCCTTCAGTTTGATCTCTTCTTTTATTATTTGGATCTCAGATAAAGTGCTGAAGAAATTCTTTAAGACCGAAGGAGACGAGGTGCAATTAGCATTTACCAAAGTTGAATTAGGGAATTATATAACCGAACAAATAGAGTCGGTTGAAACCAATGAAGAACTGGATTCTGAGATTCAGATCTTTCAGAATGCATTGGAGTTTTCAGAAGTAAAATCCAGAGAAGTGATGATTCCGCGCACAGAGATCGTGGCGGTGGAGAAAGAAGAGTCTTTAGATGCGCTCAATGCGATGTTTACCGAAACCGGTCTTTCAAAAATTTTGATCTTTCAGGATTCTATTGATGATATCGTAGGTTATGTACACTCGTTTGAGCTGTTTAAAAAACCACAGAGTATCACCGATGTTTTGCGACCTGTGATTTTTGTGCCCGAAACCATGCTCGTTAAAGATGTGCTGAACGTCCTGATCAAAAAACGTAAAAGTATTGCCGTAGTTATAGATGAATATGGCGGTACTAGCGGTATGATGACGGTTGAAGATATTGTAGAAGAATTATTTGGAGAGATTGAAGACGAGCATGATAGTGTTGTCTTGATCGAAGAAGAAGTTGCAGAAGGCGTTTATAAATTTTCGGCACGTCTTGAAGTCGATTATATCAATGAAACGTATAAGCTGGAACTTCCGGAAGATGAGAATTATGAGACTTTAGGCGGGCTCATCGTTAATCATACCGAAGGGATTCCTGAAGAGAACGACGTCGTCGATATAGAAGGCTATCAATTTCATATTATTCAAACTTCAAATACCAAGATAGAATTGGTGCAGGTACGCGTTGTAGAAAGCGACTAAAATGTGGCGCTAATTTCCTTTAACATTACTTTTTATTTTGGCGATTTTAGATTTTATTTTTTCATTTAAAATGGTATTTTCGCCCACTATTTGACAAACACATAAAAAATGGCAGTTTTAAACAAAATTAGACAGCGCTCTGTATTTTTAATTGCGATCATCGCTTTGGCATTATTTGCCTTTGTATTGGCTGATGTATTTAAAAACGGAGGTTTTTCTACAGAAAAGTCTCAGAGAGTTCTGGGATCTGTAAACGATACAGATATTGAGCAACAAGAATTTGCACAATTAGTAGACCAGCAGACAGCGCGTTACGGTAATAATATTACAAATACACAAGCGGTTAATGCAGCTTGGGAGCAAGAAGTGAGTCGTATCATTCTTGACGAGCAGTATGAAGAGCTAGGAATTAGCATCGAGCAAGACCGTATCAATGACTTGCTTAAAGAAGCACTACAAACCGATCCTAATTTTCAGAATGAAAATGGAGTTTTTAGTGAGCAAAAGTTAAAAGAATACATCGCGACCTTGAAGTCTACAAATCCGCAGATGTATCAGCAGTGGGTTGCTTATGAGCAGCAGCTGGCAAAAAATGAGCAACGTCAAATCTATTTCAACTTGATTAAAGCAGGTTTAAACACAAGCTTTAAAGAAGGTCAAATGGCTTTTGAAATGGAAAATAATCTGCGTGATCTAGAATACGTGCAAGTACCTTACACTTCTATTCCTGATGAAGAGGTGTCTGTGTCAAAAGAAGAAATTACTGCATACATCAAAGAACATTCAAATGAATTTCAAACTGAAGCTGCCCGTAACATTCGTTATGTGAAATTCAATGAAGATCCTACTTTAAAAGATGAAGAAGCGGTAAAAGAAAGCCTTACGCAATTACTTGAAAAACGAGTTGAATATACTGCGGCTACAAAAACTAACGATACGGTTGCAGGATTAGCAACTACTACAAATCCTGAAGATTTTGTAAACGAATATTCAGATGAGCGTTATACTGATGCATATTTATTCAAGAACGAATTGCCTTCTGCAGCTGCAGATGAACTTTGGGCTCTTGATGAAGGAGCGGTTTACGGTCCTTACAAAGACGGCGAAACCTTTAAAATTTCAAAAGTTGTTGCGGTAACTCAAATTCCTGATTCCGTTCAATCATCGCACATTTTATTAACCTATCAAGGTCTTGCTAATGCAGGAGCGCAAACACGTACTAAGGCAGAAGCAAAAGCACTTGCTGATAGTCTTGCAGGTGTGATCAAAGCTGCTCCATCTAAATTAGCAGACTTAGCTCCTGAGTTTTCAGCTGATGGAAGCAAAGAAAAAGGTGGTGATTTAGGTTACGCGACAAAAGGTCGTTTTGTAAAACCTTTCAACGATTTCATTTTTGACGGAAAAACCGGAGATGTAGGTGTAGTTGAATCGCGTTTTGGATATCACGTGATCCGCATTACAGATCAAAAGAATGTACAACGTGCGATCAAATTGGCTACAGTAACTAAAGCTGTTGAGCCTTCTCAGGAAACCATCAACAATGTTTTTAATGAGACTACCAAATTTCAAATGGCAGTTACTGAAGATAAAAACGGCTTTGACGATATTGCAAAAGAAGGCGGTTATAATGTACGCCCTGTAAACAGCATCAATGCTTTAGATGAAACCTTACCTGGACAAGGAAGTCAGCGTGAAATCATCAGATGGGCATTTGATGAAGAGCGCAAAACTGGAGATGTTGAGCGTTTTAATGTTGAAGGTGGTTACTTAGTAGTGCAAGTTACCAAGAAGACCGAAAAAGGTCTGCTTCCTGCAGATGAAGCTTCACCACGTGTAACGCCTGTTTTACGCAATCAAAAGAAAGCAGAACAAATCAAGAAGAACATCAGCGGTTCTGATCTAAGTGCTATTGCAAGTGCAAACAATACTACTGTTCAAACCTCTCCTGGTGTTAACCTTAAAAATCCAACTCTTGCAGGTTCTGGAACCGAGCCTAAAGTTGTAGGTAAGGCTTTTGGTCTTGAAGAAGGAGAAGTTTCTGAGCCTATTGAAGGAAATCGCGGAGTATATGTTGTGAAAGTAACTAAGATCACTCCGGCACGTGAACTAGATAACTACGCTAGTTTTGCTGTGCAGAAACAAAATGCTGACCGTGCTACTGTGAATATGAGAATAATACAAGCGCTTAAGGATGCAGCAGAAATTGAAGATAGAAGGTCTAACTTTTACTAGTAGATAGCTATTCTTGATAGTATAAAAAAGCGCCGCACATTTGTGCGGCGCTTTTTTTATTGGCATCGCCAAAGGGTTAAGTAACCCGAGGCTTGCCTAGAAATTGAAAACTTGTTTCCAAGCAATGCCTCAAGGGCTTACCCCGAGATGGTTTACTGGAATATGTTCTAAAGCTTAGCCTTTGAAAATCATTTCTTCAAAAGAAAGAATCGTGGTGTAGCCTTTAGCGCTGAAATACTCCTGAGCATCTGCGCCTCCGGTTGCTAAAATAAAGTCGCCGCCCCATGCACCAAGACTCTTGATGCTTCCTTTAAAATCAGGAAATAATTGTTGCTTGACTGTAGGAATATTTAAAACGGAAGCGATAATGCGTTCGTGAGTGTCTATAAGCGCGTTGAAACTAAAAATGCTATCTGTAGTCAATAAAGTTTCTGTAATGCCTGAAATCTTCTGTATGGCCTCTTTTTTACGTTCCTCTGGTTGTTTACGGTAATTGACGATAGCTTCTCTGCTGTTTTGCTTTTTGTTGAGATACACAAAGAAAAGTTGATCGCTAAACTCAGGATAGAAATTTGTCTGAAAAACTTTAGGAGCACTATCTGTGATTTGATACAAAATAGGAGTGTCATTTCCTGCGCAAGCGATATCATAGCCACTTCCGCCAAAGGTGAGTTCGAGTAACCTATACGGGTCGACTTCTGCCCACTGCGCAAGCATAAAGATTAAGGTCGAAGAGCTGCCCAATCCCCATTTCTGATGGAATTCTAATTGCGTAGTCACCTTTAAATTGGGTTGGTCTTTTAAAAAATCAGGATTGAGTTTTTGAGCGGCCAGTAGTATTTGAAGAAGACGAACTTCCGGATTTTCTGAATTTGCTGCCTGTGTTTGTTCAAACATGTTATAATTCAGATGAAAAGTGAACCAAACCTCTCCAGATTCTTTGAGGCCTTCCCAGGTGATCCCGGGAGTTGTAGTTTCTGTAACTGTGAGCTTTTGCCCCTTTTGAGTTGGAATAGCTAATGCTAAAGCGCCATCCAGCACAAGATACTCTCCGGTGATTAAAAGTTTTCCGTGGCCATAAAAATGCTTTGGCATATTATTTTATTACTGTTTTGGGATTGTCTGATATGGTTTTTTGAAGTGTATAAAGCGCCTTTACGGCTTCTTGAGAAGCGGTGTTTGCCATGAGAACAACAGCTATTTTTTTCTCAGGAAAGACAACAGTATGGCAATAATAGGTGCCTGTGCTCCCATCGTGATAACTCAGTTGTGCGCCGTCTTTAACAATATTACCCCAGCCATAAGCATAAGTGGCTCTGCCAAAGTGTAGCGTTTTATAGTCTTCTGATGTTAAGTAGTTATCAGTGCCCAGAAGTCCGTTTAAATTCAATTGAATAAATTTGGCATAATCTGCACTGTTCATAGAGAGGTCTCCGGCGCTTGACATATAACTGGGTAGTTTATAGGGATGGTTGGGATCGAGCGCAATAAAACTTCCATTTTCTTCAATATGTCCCCAGGGAAACATTTCATTTTCTTTGTTGGGAAAACCTATAAAATAGTCTAGGTCGAGCTCGTTCATAGTCTCATCAAGGAGTTGTTTGAAGGTCTTTCCGGAAGCTTTCTCTAGCATCAACGCAGCTAGTACATAACCTGCATTTGAATACGTTCCGGTTTTTGCCGGTGCTTCGGTTAACACAGCTTCGGAGAATGCATACCGTTTTTCTGAAGTAGTGCCTGTAAGGCTGTTGAATTTCGCCAAAGCGGTACCTGTTGTATACGGTTTGATCCCGGCGTTATGTGAGAGCAAATCACTTAAAGTAATCGCCTCATAAGCTTTGTCGCTTGAAGCTTTGAGTTCCGGAAAAAGTTCAAAAAAAGAAGTATCCCAAGAGATGCTATTATTTTCAGCAAGATGCATTGCGATAAAAGAAGTGATAGCTTTCGAATTTGAACCTAAGTGAAATTTAGCATCTGGCGTAATACGATCTTTTTTGGTTGTGCGCACTTTTCCGTTTACGAAAGTGTAGATAGTATCTGGAGTAATCAGATTAACCGAAATCGCAGGGATCTGATGTTCTTGTTGCGCTTTCTTTATTTGTTCTTGAAAAGCCGTTGAGAATTCCTGACCAAAACAAATCAAGCCGTTTGTAAAAAGAAGTAAAATGCCTAGCGCCTTTTTCATGCGTTTTCAGATTTGCGCAAGTCTGCCAAAAAATGATTTACAGCACTGTGACTTACTTTGTGAGTTTTAAAGTAATGAATTGCCATCTTTTTTTCTTCTTCTGAAGCGTCAAATTGATTCAGGATATTCATCAAATGCATTTTCATATGCCCTTTTTGAATTCCGGTCGTCGTCAAAGACTTTACAGCACCAAAGTTTTGTGCAAGGCCAGCCACTGCGATGATTTCCATCAATTGCGGAGCACTCGGATTACCCAGCATTTCAAGATTCAGTTTTACTAAAGGATGCAATTTTGTGAGTCCGCCCACGGTTCCCAATGCCAATGGAATCTCGATCCAAAATTTAAAAATCCCATCTTCAATACTTGCGTGCGTTAAGCTCGAGTAGCTTCCACCTTTGGCCGCATAGGCGTGAGCAGCTGCTTCAATCGCTCTAAAATCGTTGCCGGTAGCGAGGACTACAGCATCAATGCCATTCATAATCCCTTTGTTGTGCGTGACTGCGCGATAGGGTTCAACTTCTGCAATGCGCACGGCTTGCACAAATTTGTTTGCAAATACCTCCGGGTCAATTCCGTCTGCTTCAGAAAGTTCAGAAACCGGGCAGCTTACTTCAGCGCGTACCACGCAACCGGGAACATAATTGCTTAGAATACTCATAACCACGACCATTTCAGCATTTGTGGTTTTAAAAGAATCTTCGGCATTATAAAGGCGTTGCCAGCTTTCAGCGATCTGCTCAAGACAAGTGTTTATAAAATTGGCACCCATTGCATCAAGCGTTTCAAATGTGGCGTGCAGTTGATAGTAATGTTCAAGTGAATCGGTCTTATCTACCAGAATAAGATCGGTCAATCCGCCGCCGCGACTTTTCATCGATTGTGTGTGCGGCTCCAGATCTTCTAGGATTTCATCTTTTACCCGATTAAAAAAGGATAGCAACGCTTTGGTATCTCCGGTATAGGTAAAATGAACCTGGCCTATTTTTTCAGTACCTAAAATCCTTGCTTTAAATCCGCCGCGAGACATCCAGAATTTGGCTGCTTTACTCGCTGCTGCGACTACTGAGCTTTCTTCGATCGCCATAGGGATCGCAAAACTCTTATTGTTGATCACAAAATTGGGCGCGATCCCTAGCGGAAGATAATAGTTGGAGATGGTGTTTTCTATAAACTCATCGTGTAACTGCTGCAATTTTTTATCATCATTCCAATACTGCTTTAATATAGTCGAAGCATTGGGGTTGTCTGCTAAGAAGTTTTCAGTCAACCAATTGATCTTTTCTTCCTTTGTTAAACGAGAAAAACCTTGAACGGTACGAGACATAGTCTTAAAAATATTGATAACGCAAGTCTATATTAGGATCTTGTGTGTTTTATTGGCGCCGCCAAAGGGTGTAATTCCCAGAAGCTTAGCTCGAAATTAAAAATTTGTTTTCAACCACTACCTCGTGAGCGTGCCCCGAGGTAATTTAAAGAAGCAATTTAACCGAAATCTTCATTTTTAATAGGGGATTCTTGAGATTAAAATAAGTTCAGCATTTTTAATCAGATGGTTTTTGTGTAAACGCACTTAAAAAATCATAGTTCAAATCGAAGCCTGTCGTCAAATGGATTGAAGAATTGTAAACGTTAGGGTTCTTTTGCGCAAAACACTGCGTATTTAACAACGAAATTGACGCTTCTTTAGTTAATTTTTAGTAAAATTGGCGGTCTATTTTTTACGAAATAATAACTATGAATATTAGAAAAACTGCCCTTTTGCTATTATTGCTGGTAGCGGGAGTGGTCACTGCACAGCAAAAGAATATCACCCTTGAAGAAATTTACGACGGCACCTTTAGAATGCAATATCTTGACCGACTGCATTCTATGAATAATGGGAAAGAATATGCCGTTCTCAATACAGACCGAAATACAGGAACAAAAACACTTGATGTTTATAGCTATAAAACGGGAGAAAAGGTCAATACCTTGATCAACTCAAGCGAAATTGATGGGCTTGATTATTTTATAGGTTATACCCTAAGTGCAGATGAAAGCAAGGCTTTGTTAAGCACAAAAATGCGTTCGATCTATCGTCGCTCGTCTTTAGGTGTTTATTATGTTTACGATTTGGAGACCAAAGAATTGGTTCAAGTTGCCGAAGAAGCCATTCAAGAGCCAACCTTCTCACCAGATGCTTCAAAAGTGGCTTACGGTCTTGATAATAATATTTACATTAAAGATTTAGCTAGTGGAACAACCACTCAGGTTACTACAGACGGAGCTAAGAATAAAGTGATCAACGGAATTACAGATTGGGTTTATGAAGAAGAATTTGCCTTTGTAAGAGCCTTTGACTGGAATGCAGACGGAGATAAAATCGCGTACATTCGTTTTGATGAAAGCGAAGTTCCTGAATTTTCAATGGATGTCTTCGGAAATGAATTATACCCTTCAAAAGATACGTTCAAGTATCCAAAAGCCGGAGAAACCAATGCAACCGTAAGCCTTCATATTTATGATGTGACTTCTACTGAAACAAAAGCGGTAGACTTAAGCGGTTTTCAAAACTACTACATTCCACGTCTGGAGTGGACACCAGAGGCAAACGTGCTTGCAGTTCAAACCACAAACAGAAAACAAAACGACGTCAACTTATTATTTGTTGATGGTACATCTGGCGAAGCAAAACTCATTCTTTCAGACAAAGATGATGCTTATGTAGATATCACCAATAACCTAACATTTTTAGAGGATAATGACTTTATCTGGACCAGCGAAAAAGACGGCTGGAATCATATTTATCTTTATGACAAAGACGGGAAGTTAAAGAATCAGGTTACTCAAGGTCCTTGGGAAGTGACCAGCTATTACGGCTATGATCCTAAAAGCAAACGTGTTTTTTACCAGAGTTCAGAAAACGGTTCAATCAATCGCGGAGTGTATTCGGTTAAAGTAAACGGAAAAAGCAAAAAAGCTCTTGCCGCTGAAGCCGGAACCAACTCGGCTAATTTCAGTACAGATTTCACGTATTTCATAAAGAGTTTTTCTGATGCTGAAACTCCGTATGTATTTACCTTGAATGCTGCCGACGATGGTGATCTGGTAAGAAAGATCAAAGACAATCAGGCGCTAAAAGATCAATTTGCCGATTATGTGATTTCAGAAAAAGAATTCTTTACGCTTCCTATAAACGGCGAAGAGCTTAACGCATATATGATCAAACCGAAGGATTTTGATCCTAATAAAAAATATCCGGTGTTTATGACCCAATATTCCGGGCCGGGATCGCAAAGTGTGGCAAACAGCTGGAGTGGTGGAAACGGATATTGGTTTCAAATGCTTGCTCAGGAAGGCTATATCATTGTTTGTGTAGACCCACGCGGAACCGGATTAAAAGGCCGTGACTTTAAGAAAATGACCCAAAAAGAATTGGGTAAATATGAGGTTGAAGATCAGATCGCTGCTGCGCAGGCATTGGGCGAGCGTGATTATGTAGATGCAGACCGTATTGGGATTTGGGGATGGAGCTACGGAGGTTTTATGGCTTCTAACTGTATTTTTCAAGGCGCAGACACCTTTAAAATGGCGATCGCTGTTGCTCCGGTAACCAGCTGGAGGTTTTATGATTCGATTTATACTGAGCGTTATATGACGACGCCACAGGAAAATGCTTCGGGCTATGATAACAATTCGCCAATTTCTCATGTAGATAAATTACAAGGAAAGTTTTTATTGGTACACGGTAGCGCAGATGATAACGTACACGTTCAAAACAGTATGCGTTTGACCGAAGCTTTGGTACAGGCCAATAAACAATTTGACTGGGCGATCTATCCTGATAAAAATCACAGTATTTATGGGGGTAACACACGCTTACACTTGTATACTAAAATGACGAATTTTATTAAAGAAAATCTATAAGCACTTATGGCACAATCAGCACAACTTCCTAAACAAAAAGAATTGTTTGGGCATCCGGTAGGACTTTATATTTTATTCTTCACAGAAATGTGGGAGCGCTTTTCCTATTACGGGATGCGCGCGATTTTAGTATTGTATTTGGTTGCAGAAACTGCATCTGGAAACCCCGGTTTGGGATGGACTAATGCCGAAGCACTTTCGCTTTATGGTACCTACACGATGCTTGTTTATGTTTCTTCCATTCCGGGAGGATGGATCGCTGATAAATATTTAGGTCAGAAAAAATCGGTTCTTTACGGTGGAATTCTTCTTGTTGCTGGTCACGGCATTCTTGCAGTTGAACAAATGTGGGCGTTTTACACGGGTCTTGGTTTGATTATCGCGGGAGTTGGGATGTTGAAACCAAATATCTCTACAATGGTTGGAGGTCTGTATAAACAAGGAGACATTCGTCGAGATAAAGGATTTACCATTTTTTACATCGGAATCAACCTGGGAGCCTTCATTTCAAGTTTAGTGGTTGGTACTGTTGGTGAAGTTTACGGCTGGCATTATGGTTTTGGTCTCGCAGGAATTGGTATGGCTTTAGGACTTTTACAATATATGTTAGGTCAAAAATACCTAAAGCGTGTAGGTAACTTTTTGGGTTCGTCTACAGATCCTGAAGAACTTGCAGCAAGTAAGCGCCCGCTAAGTAAAATTGAAAAAGACCGCGTGATTGTTTTATTGGTTTCCTTCTTAATGGTAATCGTTTTTTGGGGAGCTTTTGAGCAAGCGGGTGGTTTGATGAATATCTATGCTTCAGAAAAGACAGATAGAACCCTTTCTTTTGCACTACCATTTATAGGCAATGAGGTGCCGGCATCTTGGTTTCAATCACTAAATGCGATGTTTATTATTTTGCTAGGGACAACGGTAGCAGGTTTTTGGGCAAAGCGTAAACTGAAAGGAAAGACTGCAACGTCATTATTCAAAATGATTATGGGACTCATTATTATGGGGTCTGGATTCTTTTTTATGACTGCGGCTTCTGCACAGTTTCAAGCAGACGGAGCGTCAGCAATGTACTGGTTGGTTTTGGCTTATTTATTCCATACGGTAGGGGAACTTTGCTTATCGCCAGTTGCGCTTTCATACATTACTAAACTTGCTCCGTTGAAATATGCTTCTATAATGATGGGAGTTTATTTTGCGATGACTGGTTTTGGTAATAAAGTAGCCGGACTTTTAGGAGAGTCAGCTTCTGAATTAGGAGAGTATACCATTTTTACCGGAATTGCAGTTTTCTGTATTGCTTTTGCTTTGCTGGTTTTACTTTTCAGAAAGAAATTAGAAAAGCTCACTCACGGTGCTGAAGATAACGAACGTGAGATGCTGGAGCAAGAGGAGTATGAACTCGCAGATCCTGATATCAACTAATAGAAACTAGTTTTTATGGCTACTTCTTCTACAGAACAATTTTTCAAAAATCCGGTGTTGGGTCATCCCGCCGGATTATTTGTTTTATTCTTTACCGAAATGTGGGAGCGCTTTTCATATTACGGGATGCGCGCACTGCTGGTTTTATTTTTAACGGCTTCGCTGTTTGAAGAAGGTTGGGCGTGGCCAAGAGAACACGCGTTGTCGCTCTACGGGACCTACACTTCTATGGTGTATCTAACACCTATTTTGGGCGGTTATATTGCCGACAGAATCATCGGCTATCGAATGGCTGTGGTTGTTGGGGCTTTATTGATGACTTTGGGGCACGCTTCAATGGCGGTTGATAGTGAGTTTGCATTGTACTTAGGCTTGTTTCTTCTCTGTGCAGGGAATGGTTTTTTTAAACCTACAATGACCTCGATCATTTCTGAAATGTATGCTAATCACGAGCATAAAAAAGATGGCGCATACACCATTTATTATATGGGCGTTAATGCCGGAGCTTTTTTAGGGATTCTACTGTGTGGATATCTCGGTGAGCAATGGGGTTGGCATTGGGGCTTCGGTCTGGCCGGAGTTTTTATGTTTGCCGGAATGCTTCAGTTTTATTTTGCTCAAGGAATATTTGGCGAAGTAGGCAAGAAGCCGGTTAAGATTGAAAGTAGCGAAGTTGCCGAAGATCCTTCGGTTAAAAGAAATCCGTTTACGGCGATTGATAAAATTTTTATTGCAGCGAGTGCTTTGATCGGTTTGGTATGGATCATCAATGACCCCATGTCAAAAATTGCCGGAACCGATGTTTTTGCTTTTGAAGTAAGCAGCCTTTCAGGAAGTAATTTTATGATCCTTCTTGCGTTATTGGTGTTTTTGGTTCTAGTTATCTCTAGGATTGTACGCTATGCCGCTATCGTAAGAGATCGAATGATCGCAGTATCTATTTTTGCATTTTTTACCATCTTTTTCTGGGCGGCTTTTGAACAAGCCGGTGGCTCGATGACCATTTTTGCAAATGATTATACAGACCGCGTATTAGAAGGAAGCGCTGGAACGATCTTTAGAATCGCAAATACGTTGATTACTATCATTCCGCTGGGCGTGATCACTTGGGTGTTGTACTTATTATTCAAGCAAACGTTCAAGAATTATAAGTGGGCAAATATCATTTTAGGAGCAAGCTTTTTAATAATCTGGGGGCTTGTAATCACTATGCTTTACGAGCAGTACACTGCAGAATCTCCAGAAGTTCCTGCTTCTTGGTTTAGTGTTTTGAACTCCTTGTTCATTATTATTTTTGCGCCGCTCTTTTCTAAGATTTGGGAATCCAAATACAATCCGAGTGTGGCGGTAAAATATGGAATCGGACTCATACTTTTAGGAACTGGTTTTGCAGCCTTGGCATACGGTGCCAGCGATATTCCTCAGGGAGCACAGACCGCCGCTGTAAGTATAATTTGGTTGATTCTTGCCTACTACTTTCATACGATGGGAGAACTTTGTTTGTCGCCGGTGGGGCTTTCTTACGTAAGTAAACTGGTGCCCGGTAGGATGATCGCGATGATGTATGGGGTGTGGTATCTTGCTATCGCTATAGGAAATAAACTCGCTGGTAGTACTGGAGGAATGATCGATCAAGTCACCCAAGAATACAGTTTGTCTACCTTCTTTTTATTGTTCTTTTTAATTCCCGGAGGAGCCGGAGTTTTAATAATTTTGCTTCATCCATTGCTTAAAAAACTAATGCACGGCATTCATTAACTGTGGCCTGCTTTTTGCCCTAAATTATTTAAAAGTAAACATGAAAAAACTAGTTACCCTTATATTTTTTGTATTTGTTGGTTTTGGAGGAAGCCTTCTCGCTCAAGATAAAATCAACTGGATGAGCTTTAATGAAGCTTTAGAAGCACAAGAAAAAGAACCTCGTAAAATCTTTATGGATGTCTATACTGATTGGTGTGGGCCTTGTAAATTACTAGATAAAAACACCTTTCAAAATGCAGATGTTGCAAAGTATGTAAATGAAAACTACTACGCGGTTAAGTTTAATGCTGAAGGGACGGAGTCTATAGATTATCAGGATTTTGTGTATACCAATCCCAATTACGATCCTAACAGAGAAGGTAGAAATAGCCAACATTTATTTGCACACGCGATGAAGATCAACGCGTACCCCAGTGTTGTCTTTTTTGATGAGGAAGGCAATCTTATTCAACCTTTGCCGGGCTACAAAACCCCACAACAATTAGAGATTTTTCTAAAAATGATAGAAAGTGATGACTATTTAGAAATCACGACCGCTGAAGCCTGGCAAGAATATCAATCTAATTTTGAAAGTACGTTTAAGAGTTAAAATGCAATTACTCTATCTTATAAAATCCCTTTTCATACGTGTTGTGAAAAGGGATTTTCTTTTTGAGACAAGTCGATTCCCAGCGATCAACATAACTTTTATAATTGCTCCCGTCTGCGATGATCCTAGTATTTGGGAACCGCTTGAGCACGCGCTCCAAATTGATCTTAGGAGATTGACTGAGTACAATATAATCGGGTTTAAAAGCTTTCAGATCATAAACGCCTAAGCTGTCAATTCTTAAAATATAGCTTTCGTTTACTTTAAAAATCGGTTTTAGTTCTTCGTGATACATTTCCGCTATGCGTTGTTCAGATTTAAAATTTGCGATGAGGTTTTCTGGTACTTGCTGATTTTTCTCGGTGTAGAATGTATAATCGAGATCAGCACTACGATACGTAAATAAACTGGTTTTATATAAATGATGGATGTAAAGTGCGGGTGTTGCTTGATTGTATTCGATAAGCGCCAAGCTTAAAGGAAATGCTATAAGAACTGTTAGCGAACCCACTAGGTTTATGAAGTTTTTCTTTTGAGCAAGTTGAACCATAAAGAATAACAGCAAGTAACTCAAAATCACCAACGGAATAGAAAAATAGATATTTTTAAAAAGTAATGCGTCAAATTGAGCAAGCGTACTTACAAATTGGTTTAAGGTATTGAGCAAGATATTGTAAAGGCTCGCGATAAATTCCGGAAGTATTCCGGTTGCTGCAAGCATGAGAAGGATCAAACCATAAATAAGTAAAAAGCCTAAGGCCGGAAGCACTACAATGTTGGCTACAAGAAATAAGCCCGGAAATTGATGAAAATAATATAAGCTTAAGGGAAGCACGCCCAGCTGTGCTGTTATACTTACTGCTATGAGTTGCCAGTAATATCTAAGAATTTTGTTCTTGGGATTCCAAAGCGGTTCTAATTTGGGATATAGCCACATTATGGCAAATACAGCCGCATAACTCAGTTGAAACCCCACTTCATATATCAAACTTGGATTGATTACCAATAAGATCACTGCGGAAGTAAGAAGCGCATTTAATCCGGCCTGCCGCTGATGAAGCAAAGTCCCTAATTGTATGAACGTAAACATCGTAGCTGCACGCAAAACCGAAGGAGAAAGTCCGGTGATGAAAGCAAAAATCCAAATGACAGCAATGATGATCAATGTGCGCAATAGGCGCGCATAACGATAATTTCCAATGGGTTTGAGTAAGAACTGCAGCACAAGCATCAAAATGCCTACATGTAATCCAGAAACTGCTAGAATATGCATAACTCCGGCATTTGCATAATCATCGCGAAGCGTAGTGGAAAGCTCTTGCCGTTGCCCAAGTAGTAAAGCGTTGAGCACTGCCTTAGTATCTTTGCTAAAAGCATATTTGTTTAAATCGGTATTGAGTTTAGTTCGTAATGCATCTGCATAACCGCTTAAGCTATTTGGACCTCGTTTTATGAGATAAACTTCTGGGGTTGATGCTGTGATCTGATGATAGATCCCTGCTTTTCTCAAATATTCTTGATAATCAAATTGAAAAGGATTTCGCGGAGGGGTAATTTCAGCTAAAGCAGTTTTTACAAGAATTTGATCGTCTACATGTAAACTTAAAAGCGGGGAGGCGCTATCTTTTTCAATATTCAAAATAAGCTTTCCCGAAGTCGTTTTTGTGTCAATTTGCGTAAGCGTAACTACAAAGCGACCAGCATAGAAGGCGGGCCGGAGTTTTTCTTCAATTCGTAGGTAGAAATTGTTTTCAGGTTTTTGATTTTGTATCCAATGAGTATAATGACTTTTCTGATTCTTGGGATCGCTTAGGCTGAATAAAAGATTTCCGAGGGAAACAAACAGAAAAAATACTGCTAATGTGCTGATTATACTTTGCATCTGTTTAAGTTTTAGTGCAAAATGAACAGCGGCGACAAATAAAAATAATGCGCAGAATACGTATCCACTATCAGAAAGTGTGATATTGAATAGCGGCGTGATCACAATTCCCAGAATTAAAGCAGGAAGTGCGATCAAAAAAGTTGGGTTGATGCCTTTCATAGGTTTCGGCAGCAAGAAACAGGTTAGTGTTTTACAATACTAGTCAAAAAATCAATGAGTTACATAATTCTTCGGGCTTCTTTAAAAGCGTTGTTCCAGTAACCTTCATTGAGCGAAGAAACAATTACCCCTTGAGAGGTAGAAGAGTGAATGAAAAGAATTTGACCGGGTAGCACATCGACAACGATCCCAACATGATTAATTTGTTTACTGCGCCTTCCGGTAATGAAGAACAATAAATCGCCGGGAATCACATCGCTGGTTTTTATGCGATTGCCTTCTTCAGCAATATGGCGGCTTACTCGGGGAATGCTAATTCCCTCTTCAAGAAATGCGGTGTAAACAAGTCCGCTGCAATCCATACCCTTTGGTGTGGTTCCGCCATATTTATACGGAGTGCCTTCGTATTGACGCGCATTTTTAATGATGTTAAACCGAATCTTATTTTCTTCACTAGGTTTGATTTCAGACAAATAAATAAGCTCTCGCGTAGAAGGGCTGGACGTAGCGATAGGTTTTTTTTCTGGAGCTGTGTATCGTGTACTTTCGGTAGATGCTTTAGCACGTGCAGCTTTTTTACTGCCGCCACAACTTATTAAAACGAAACTTGCTACAATGCAGAAAATTATTCTTGTCATAAAATTTTAAACCGGTGTTGCGGTTGATTTTATAGCGTTAACAATAAGTTTTGCCGTGTTGGCACTTGCTCCTACACCGCCTAACTTTTGCTCTAATTTATAATATTCATCAAAAAGCGCCTTTCTTTTTTCTTCTTCTAAAATCTCGGTTAATGCTTTTTTCAGTGTTTTGGTATTGAATTCGGTTTGAATAAGCTCCTTCACCACCTCTTTGTCCATAATAAGATTTACGAGTGAAATGTAATCTAGATTGATCACGCGTTTAGCAATCTCATAAGAGATTCTTCCGCCTTTATAACAAACCACTTCCGGAACTTTAAACAGCGCCGTTTCTAACGTAGCTGTTCCCGAAGTTACTAATGCCGCGTGTGCTACATCGAGCAAGTTGTACGTTTGATTCATAACGATATGAACTCGGTTCTTTTTTAAGAAAGGCTCGTAAAACTCCAGATCCTGACTTGGTGCACCCGCTATTACAAATTGATATTCTGGAAAGTCTGTGGTAATGCTCAACATAATTTCAAGCATTTTTTGAATTTCCTGCTTTCGGCTACCGGGCAATAAAGCGATTATAGGGCGGTCATCAAGGTGGTGTTCTTTTCTAAAATTTTCTGGAACAACCGGAGTGCGCGCGCTGATCTCATCGATTAACGGATGGCCAACAAAATGTACCGGGAAGTTATGTTTATCCTCATAAAATGCTTTTTCAAACGGAAGAATCACATACATCTCGTCAACATCTTTTTTGATGGCCTTGATACGACCTTCTTTCCATGCCCAGATCTGGGGTGAGATGTAATAATGATTTTTATAGCCCTCTTGGCGTGCCCATTTAGCGATGCGCATATTAAAGCCGGGATAATCTATATAGATGATCACATCAGGAGCAAAATGAGCAATATCTTTCTTGCAAAAGGCGAGGTTTTTTGTGATGGTACGCAGATTCATTAGAACTTCGAGAAAGCCCATAAATGCCAGGTCACGGTAGTGTTTTACAAGTGTCCCACCTACTTTTTGCATGAGATCGCCGCCCCAAAATCTAAAATCAGCCTGAGGATCTTCAGCTACGATCGCCTTCATCAAATTTGCAGCGTGTAAATCGCCGCTGGCTTCTCCTGCTATGATGTAATACTTCACAACTTACTTGGTTTGTTTTCCGTAGAACGAAAAGTTAAGCATTAAATTTCCAGCCATTGAGTTTTTCTATAAAATGATGTGCAGTAAGGTCAAACTGAACCGGAACTACCGAAACATAACCGTTGGCCAACGCCCACTCATCGGTATCTTCCCCTTTATCTTCATTAACAAATTCACCACTTAACCAGTAGTAATCTCTACCCATAGGATTGGTGCGCTTGTCAAAATCCTCTACCCACTGTGCATTGGCTTGACGTCCCACTTTAATGCCACGTATTTCGCTGGCCTTAAGTTTTGGGATGTTCACATTGAGTACCACGCCTTTCGGAAGTCCGTTTTGCAATACTTCTTGGGTGATCTTTTTTACATAGGTCTCGCAATGCGAAAAATCAGCATCTATAGAATAATCGAGAAGAGAGAACCCAATAGCGGGAATTCCTTCTACACCAGCTTCAACAGCTGCGCTCATGGTTCCACTATAAATCACATTTATTGAAGAGTTAGAACCGTGATTGATGCCGCTTACACAAATGTCGGGTTTACGCTGCATGATTTCCTGAACTGCAATTTTTACGCAGTCTGCCGGTGTTCCTGAGCAGCGATACTCTTTATGGGCATCCGCTTGAAATTCTTTTATAGGGTCGCAATAAATCGTGTCATTAACGGTTATAGCATGGCCCATGCCGCTCTGCGGACTGTCTGGCGCTACAACGACCACGTCTCCAAGCTCTTGCATTATGCTTATTAACGTGCGTATGCCGGGAGCGGTGATGCCATCGTCATTCGTGACGAGTATTAGCGGTTTTTGTTTCTCCATTTGGTTTTGCTTTCTGGTGCTAAAATACTAAATTACCAAGCCATTGCTGGGCTTAACGTTTAACAAATTGTTAGCTGAAAAAAATGAGCCGTGGCACGGTTTTTAATGTAGATTGCTAGTAAAAGATGAAAATGCAACGTATTATGATAAAAAATGTAAAGGTTCTTGTTTTGACCTTACTTTTAGCTGCAGCCTCTTGCAGTTTTACCACAAGTGATGAAGATCCCGGAAAAGATAAAGTCCTAGTAAGTTTGATCTCTTATGTTCTTGAGAAAGGACATTATGATGCAAAGGAATTCAATGATGCTTTTTCTGAAGAAGTATTTGATGATTTTGTGACTTCATTAGATCCGCTTAAACGCTATTTTTTAAAGAGTGATATCAAAGAGTTTGAAGCATACAAGACACAGATTGATGATCAAATTCGCAATGAAGATATTAGCTTTTTCGATTTAGCATACACGCGTTTACGAGAGCGTATGGAAGAGTCAAAGGCAATTTATGCAGAGGTTTTAGAAACGCCATTTGACTATTCAAAACAGGAGAGTATAGATACCGATTATGAAAATTTGGATTATGCTAAAAATCAGAAGGAATTAAAAGAGCGTTGGGCAAACCAAATGAAATTCAACACGATCGGGACGTACTACGATCGTCTTGAAGAAGAAGCTAAAAAGGTTGAAGATTCAGTAGGATACACAGCGCTTTCTAATGCAGAGATCGAAGAAGAAACCAGAGCTACTACAAAACAATCTCTTAAAGAATATTTTGAATTTGCAGAGGAATTAGATCGCGAAGATTACTTTTCAGTTTATATCAATGCTATTGTAGAAGAGTTTGATCCGCACACGACTTATTTTGCACCGGTTGATAAAGATCGTTTTGATATGCAAATGAGCGGACAGTTTCAAGGAATTGGTGCTCGTCTTCAAAAGAAAAGTAATGAGATCAGTATTACAGAAATCATTTCAGGTGGACCGGCTTGGAGAGGTGAAGAGTTAGAGGAAGGAGATGTCATTCTAAAAGTCAAACAAGCAGATGAAGATGTGGCTACAAGCGTTGTAGGAATGCGTTTAGATGATGCTGTTGAATTGATCAAAGGCCCTAAAGGAACCGTTGTTACTTTAAATGTAAAAAAGAAAGATGGTTCTATTAAAAACGTGGCGATCACCCGTGATGTTGTAGAGCTTGAAGAGACGTATGCAAAAACCACGACGGTTGATAAAGATGATAGAACATATGGGGTAATTAACTTGCCTAAGTTTTATTTTGATATGCAGAATGCAGAGCAGCGTAACGCAGCTACCGACGTTAAAAAAGAAATCATTCGTCTTAAAGAACAAGATGTAGATGGTCTTGTAATTGATTTGCGTAACAATGGAGGTGGTTCACTTTCTACAGTTGTTGATATTGCAGGTTTATTTATCAAAGAAGGACCTATCGTACAGGTAAAGTCCAATGGTGCTGATAGCGAAATTTTAAAAGATAAAGATCCTGAGATTTTATGGGATAAGCCACTTGTGATTATGGTGAATGAAATTTCAGCATCTGCGAGTGAGATCCTTGCAGCTGCAATGCAAGATTATAAGAGAGCCGTGATCATAGGGAGTAAACAAACTTACGGTAAAGGAACGGTGCAGAATGTATATGATTTAAATCGCTGGTTGCGTCAAAATGATCTTGGCGATATGGGAGCTTTAAAAATCACCACTCAAAAGTTCTATCGAATCAATGGTGGTTCAACACAACTTGAAGGTGTAAAAAGTGATGTGGTAGTTCCAGACCGTTTCAGCTATATTGATATTGGTGAGAAAGATCTAGATAACCCGTTGCCTTGGGATAAAATTGCTGCTGCAGATTACGAAGTTTGGGACGGTTATATTGACTATGATCAAACCATTAGCAATAGTAACGAGCGTATGGCAAAGAATAAGCAACTACAGCTTATTGAAGAAAACGCAAAATGGATCAAAAGTAAGCAAGATGATTCCGTTTGGCCATTAAATATTGATGCTTACGCAGCCAAGATGGAACAAAATGAAGCCGAAGCAAAACGCTTTGACGAGCTGCGTAATTATGAGTCTGGTCTTACCTTTAAGTCCTTGCCTTATGAAATTAAGAAATTTGAAAACGACACTGTTTTGAAGCAAAAACGTGAGCGTTGGCACGAAGATCTGGCTAAAGATGTTTATATGGATGAGGCTATAAACGTGTTAGAAGATCTAAAAGTAAATAATATTAGAAGAGGTAAATTGGCTGACGTTAGGGATTAACCTATGGCAGAACATTCAAGCTCATTAACTCATTTAGCGCTCCAGAAATTCAAACGAAATTTCTGGGGCGTTTTGAGTTTTATATATATTGTACTCTGTGGTCTCGTAGCGCTCTTTGCGTACCTCATTGCCCCGGATGATTCTCGAAATGCCAATCAAATGCATTTGGCAATTCATTCTAAAAAGCCGGGATTTACGGTAAAAATGCTTACGGTTCCCGGTCCGGAACAAAGTGATCAAAGTACGTGGAGTTCATTTTTTACCGGGGAAGTTAACACCGATACCGAAATCCCCATTTTGGATTTCAAATTACTCAAAGATGAGGTTGAGTATACGCCCTATTCTGAAGATGAAGAACTTCAGCTTACTAAAGCCATTTCGATCAAGGAGTTTCCTAAGTTTTCTAATCCTTCTAAAAGTACATTTGAAGAACTTTATGTAAACGAAAGAACATTCCTGCTAGGAACTGACAAATACGGAAGAGACTTGCTGAGCAGAATACTTATAGGTACGCGTATTTCATTTAGTATTGGTTTTGTGGCGGTATTGATCTCTTTATTGATTGGCGTGTTTTTGGGTGCTGTTGCCGGATATTACGGCGGTAAAGTAGATACGTTTATTATGTGGGTGATCAATGTGACGTGGTCGATCCCAACACTGTTGCTGGTGATTGCAATTACTTTGGCTTTAGGAAAGGGGTTCTGGCAGGTTTTTATTGCCGTCGGACTCACAATGTGGGTTGAGGTTGCGCGTGTCGTGAGAGGGCAGGTTTTGAGTGTTAAAGAGGCGCAGTATGTGACTGCAGCAAGAGCTTTAGGTTACGGGAATATGCGTATTCTTTTTCGACATATTATTCCAAATATATTGGCACCTGTGATTGTGATTAGCGCTGCCAATTTTGCCAGTGCAATTCTAATCGAAAGCGGGCTGAGCTTTTTAGGAATAGGTGCACAACCACCTATTCCTAGCTGGGGAGCGATGATCAAAGATCATTATTCTTATATCATTTTAGGAAAAGCCTACCTGGCGATAATTCCCGGGTTAGCGATTATGAGTCTGGTGATGGCGTTTATGCTTATGGGAAATGCATTACGTGATGCGCTGGATGTAAAAGGAGTACAATAAACTATGCGAAGAAAATATACCTATCCACTTTTGATGATGGTGGCTATCACGTTGATTTATTTAACGAATGATTATTTAGATCAAAAGGAAAAGGAAGCTCAGGTTTCAGCAGGAGCTGAAGTTAAGTCCACTTCATTGAGTTTTCTACTTCCTGAAGCATCACCGGAGACGCTCGTGCATCATCAATATTTCAGTCTTGCCTATAACGAAGAAGCAGAGCAGGCGTCGTGGGTCGCTTATACGTTAGACTATTCACAGTTAACCAGTAGTAAAGCCTTGAGTCGGCCTTATTTTATGGTAGACGATGCAGTAAAAACGGGAGCAGCAGATTGGCGAAATTATAAGAATAGCGGCTATGATCGGGGACATTTGTGTCCCGCCGCAGATCGAAGCTTCAGTACGCAGGCGTATAATGAAACCTTTTTAACGAGTAATATTAGTCCGCAGTTGAATGCGTTCAATGCTGGTGTGTGGAACCGTCTAGAGCATCAGGTACGAGAATGGGCCTCGATCTATACTAAAGTTACTGTGGTAACAGGAGGCGTTTTTGAAAACAACTTAGGGAAAATAGGAGAGGAAGAGGTAGTCGTGCCCGGAGCATTTTATAAATTAATCCTTCGGAAAAATGAACTGGGGTATTCCTGCTTGGCATTTTTGATTCCGCATAGCGAAAGTGATGCACCGCTTCAGCAATTTGTAGTAGCTGTTGATCAGGTAGAGCAAGTTACCGGTATTGATTTCTTTCCGCAGTTAGAAGATTCAATAGAGCAGAAAATTGAAGCTGAAAAACCGCTAGCTAATTGGGTGTTTTAATTACCACTCATTTACACGATTGCTATCGAGCTTAATAAAAATAAACAGCAAAATCGTAAAGCCCCAAAGTCCCGAGCCACCATAACTGAAGAAGGGAAGTGGAATACCTACCGTGGGAAAAACTCCGGTAACCATACCGATGTTAACCAAAAAGTGGATGAATAAAATACCCGCAATGCTGTAACCGTAAATACGACTGAATTGATTCTTTTGCCGCTCAGAAAGAATAATAATGCGGAGCATAAGTGCTACAAATAAAAAGATGACAAGCGTACTTCCTAAAAAGCCCCATTCTTCTCCTACGGTGCTAAAAATATAGTCTGTGTGTTGCTCGGGTACAAAGTTTCCTTTGGTCTGAGTTCCTTTTAAAAAGCCTTTTCCTGTGAGTCCGCCATTGCCAATTGCGATTTCTGATTGATAGGTATTGTAGCCAATACTTTTCATATCAACATCTTTACCCAAAACAACATTAAATCGATCACGATGGCGCTGCTCAAAGACATTTTGAAAGATATAGTTGACTGAAAAAACAAACAGAATCGCGACAACCGGAAGCATATAAAAGTAGCGTTTCCCGAATCGCTTTTTGCGATTTTTAATAAGCAGAATAAGTGCGATCAATACGATCGCTGCAATAATATATAACGGTCCAAATGCGAGGGTTAAGACAAAAAGTGCAATGGTGATCGAGCCGATGATTAAATAAATACCGGAAAGTCCTTCGCGATATAGCGGAAAGAAAAAAGCCGCATAAACAAGGGCGCTTCCTGGGTCAGGCTGTGGAACAATACAAATTGCCGGAAGTGCAATGATTATAAAAGCTCTAAACTGATGGGTGAACGATTTTACATCGGTTTGTATGTCGCTGAGGTATTTGGCTAAAGCAAGTGCTGTAGCGGCTTTTGCAAACTCACTAGGCTGTAAGCCGAAGCTTCCAAAAGAATACCAACTTGTTGCGCCGCTTATGTTTTTTCCGAAGACAAAAAGCCCCAAAAGTGATAAAATGGAAACCACATAAATGAGGCTGGCAAAGCGCTCGAAGAATTTAGCCTCCAGCGATAGTATGAAAATGATGAGCAGCAAACTCAAGCCGATGAAAAGCAATTGCTTGGTGTATAAATTGCTCAAATCAAAAAAATCTGCAACACCGGAAGGATCTATAGATGCAGAATAAATATTCACCCACCCAATGCCTACAAGCGCCATATAGATCAAGATCAACAGCCAGTCAAAATTACCGCGTGCATTGCGTGAGGTGCTTCGCATTAGCTTTTAAGCTTTTCTTCGATTTGACCACTTATTTTTTTACCATCATTAATTGGGAATGGCTTGCCACTTAATGGTTTTGCATATTCCTCTTCGAGGCTATGTGAAAGAATCCAGTCTTCAAGATCTGTACGGGTAATTTCGCCTTTAATGTGTTTTTCAATCATTAAGCTGGCAATTTTACCTCCGTATCTTCCGCCCCAATAACCGTTTTCGACAAAGACTGCAATGGCGATCTTGGGATTGTCTTTTGGAGCAAAAGCCACAAAAATAGAGTGATCTGTTAATTGTTGACGTTTACCGTCTATTTTGGTGTAGTTTTCAGCAGTTCCTGTTTTTCCGCAGATCTCAATTCCCGGTATTTGAACGCCGGCAGCGGTACCGTAATTATAAGCGCCAAACATTCCTTCAACCACCGGTTCAAAGTTAGCCGGGTCTATAGTCGTCTTGTTTTTAGTTCGATATTTCTCCGGAATCGCATCTGTTTCTCCTTCAATACCCTTCACGATATGCGGTGTGTAAAACCAGCCTCTATTCGCGATGGTAGCCGTAACATTGGCTAATTGAATCGGAGTCAAGATGATTTCGCCTTGTCCTATCGAGTTGGAAATGGTTGCAGTACTAAACCATTTGTATTTTGGGTACTGATAAGCTCTATTGTAATAGTCGCTATCAGGTATATGGCCAGGTTTGCCGGTAGGCAAGTCGGTGCCCATATATTGTCCAAGTCCAAAACTAGCCAGGTGATCGTGCCAAGTATCCATTCCTTCTTGAGGAGTGTCATATTTTTCAATGACGCGGCGATAAACGTTAGCAAAATAAGCATTGCAAGAGTTTGCAATCCCGGGAACCATACTCAACGGACTGGGGTGACTATGGCAACCCAGCTTACGTCCTCTAGAGCCGTAGTAATAGCCCATATGACATGAAAAACTTTCTTCCTCATCAACAACACCTTCTTGTAAAGCGATAAGAGCATTAAGAGTTTTGAACGGTGATCCCGGTGGATATTGTGCTTGCAAACCACGATCAAAAAGTGGCTTTGAAATCGAATCGTAATAGAGCTCGGTAAAGTTGCGTGAACGCTCACGACCAACTAAGAGCGAAGGGTCAAAATTCGGCGCGCTTACTAAAGCGAGAATTTCTCCGGTGGAAGGTTCGAGAGCGACAATTCCACCGCGTTTATTAACCATGAGTTCTTCCCCGTATTTCTGAAGTTCTGCATCAATGGTAAGCGTAAGATCTTTTCCCGGTGTGGGAAGCGTATCTAAAGTTCCATTTTTGTAGGCGCCAATATCACGGTTAAAACGATCTTTTTGAATGTATTTTACACCTTTGACTCCACGTAAAACTTCTTCATACTGTCGTTCTACACCGGTACGTCCCTTTAAATCTCCAGATTGATAATAAGGATTATCTTCAATGTCAGCACGGTTAACTTCAGCGATATATCCCAAAAAGTTAGCGCCATAATCTACCTGATAGTCACGTAGCGAACGTTTTTGAATATAAAAGCCTTCGTATTTACGCATTTTTTCCTGTAAGTATGCATATTCAGATTTTGTAAGCTGCGGGATAACAATCGAAGGCAATCGTGGAGAATATACTCTTGCCTTATTCAGTCTTTTGACCAGGGCCTCTTTAGTCATCTTTAGCAGACTGCAAAATTCTGTGGTGTCAAAGGGCTTGACCTCGCGCGGAATGACCATTACGTCATACGACGGTTGGTTGCTTACCAGAAGTTCGCCATTGCGATCATAAATATGACCGCGCTGTGGGTAATCGTAAATCCTCTTAATGGCGTTGTTTGCAGACAAGCCTGCGTAGGAAGTATCTAGAATTTGGAGATAGAACAGGCGTCCCGTAAATAAAATACCGGAAATTAAAACAATAGAAAAAAGCAAAATTTTTCTCATCTACGTTTTACGCTAAAAAGGGTTATAAAAATTAAACAGAGAAGCACAGTAAAGGCTCCACTAAACAACGTCTTTTTAAGTATATAGATTATGTCTGAAAAGTTAAAACTTTCGAGTAAAAATAATAGTAAATGATGCGTGAAAACCAGAATGGTGATAAAAAGCAAACGCTGCCCAAAACCAGCTTTAACTACCTTCACAGCATTATATTCATAAGCCAGGCCAAAAATCGACTGCAGAATCCAAGGGCGTATGTAGGCGATGGTAACGCAGCTTGCGGCGTGCATCCCACCGCTGTTGCAAAACATATCTACTGTAAGACCAAGCAAAAAACTGGTAAAGAGAAGTAGAGCTCTGTTGTCACCAATAGGAAACAATACGATAAACAACACGTAGGGGTATGGGTTGATGTATCCCAGAAAGTTGATGTTGTTGAAAATGGCAATTTGAATAAGTACTAAAAAAACAAATCGCAGGATGTTATGTGTGATGCTATTGTTCATCTGCTGTTTGTTGCTCTAGCGTTTGTATTTCTTCTCGGTCAAGGTTTTCAATAACATACACATAACCAATATTTGTCATATCATTAAAAAGCTCTACTTTGATGCTGTAAAAATTTTCACTGGGATCAAGCTCAAAAGACTTGATCGTGCCAATGCCAATACCTTCTGGGAAAATGGTAGACTTTCCGCCGGTGACTATGGTATCGCCCTTTTGTACAGGTGCTTTTGATTGTACATCAATAAGGTCTACTATGTTCGGGTCACCACCACGCCATACTAAAATCCCAAAATGATTACTTTTTTTAAGTTTTGCGTTTATTTGAGAATTGCTGTTAAGAATACTTATAACCGTAGCATAGTTTGTGGAAGTACGGTCTACAATCCCCACGATTCCTTTGCTGGTTATAACCCCAAGATCTTGCTTTAGACCGTCTTTGCTTCCGGCGCGTAAGGTGAGAAAGTTGTCTTTAAAGGTGTAATTGTTGTTGATGGTTTTTGCAGTGATAAACCGAAAGCGTTTATGAAACGTAGCCGTATCAATTTTCTGCGAAATGCTATCGCGAGTGTTTAATAGTTTGGTGCGTAACCTGTTGTTTTCTTCAACCAGCTGCGCATTGTGTACTTTTAAATCGAAATATGCTGTGATGTTATCTAGACCACTATGAATTCCTCCGCTTAAAAAGTTAGCGGAATTGACAAACTTACTGCGATGATACGAGTGCGACTGAATCGTAAAAACCAGTGAAATAAACAGCAAAAGCACATAGAGCAGAAAGTTTCTGTACTTTATGAAAAAATTGACGATTTGCTGCATGAATCACGATGCTATTATTTGATGAGTACGCTTTTGAACTTATTAAGGTTTTTAAGCGTGATCCCTGTACCACGCACTACAGCGCGCAATGGATCTTCAGCAATATACACCGGCAAGTCAGTTTTTTGAGATAAACGCTTGTCCAGACCACGTAGCATACTACCACCACCGGCAAGATAAATCCCGGTATTGTAAATGTCGGCAGCAAGTTCTGGTGGCGTTTGAGAAAGCGTTTCCATCACTGCATCTTCAATACGTAAAATGGACTTATCTAAAGCTTTAGCGATCTCTCTGAAAGAGATTTGAACCTGTTTCGGTTTACCGGTAAGCAAATCACGTCCTTGAACGCTCATATCCTCTGGTGGAACCTCTAAATCTTCGGTAGCGGCTCCTATTTGAATCTTTATCTTTTCCGCACTGCGCTCTCCAACATACAAGTTGTGTTGCGTGCGCATATAATAAATGATATCATTGGTAAAGACATCACCTGCGATTTTAACCGATTTATCACATACAATTCCTCCTAAAGCGATCACAGCGATTTCTGTGGTACCACCACCTATGTCTACGATCATATTTCCTTTAGGCTGCATAATGTCTACTCCGATACCAATAGCCGCGGCCATGGGTTCGTGAATAAGGTAAACCTCTTTACCGTTAACGCGCTCGGCACTTTCTTTTACCGCACGCATTTCTACCTCTGTAATTCCTGACGGAATGCAAACCACCATTCTTAGCGCGGGCGCAAACATACGTTTCTTCAGCGCCGGAATCTCTTTGATGAACATACTCATCATTTGTTCACTAGCGTCAAAATCTGCAATTACTCCATCTTTTAGCGGACGTATGGTTTTGATGTTTTCGTGCGTTTTTCCCTGCATCATTGCAGCATCTTTACCGGCAGCAATGATTTTATTGCTCATACGGTCACGGGCAACAATAGACGGACTGTCAACCACAACTTTGTCATTGTGAATAATAAGTGTGTTTGCGGTACCAAGATCTATCGCTATTTCTTCGGTAAGAAAATCAAAAAAGCCCATATGCGCTGCTGGAGATTAGGGTGAGTATGCTAAAAGGTTAAAAATTAAATCTAGTTAAAAAATATGACTTTTTAATGTTTAAAATGTCTGGTTCCGGTCATCACCATCGCCAGGTCATTTTCATTACAATAATCGATGCTCAGCTGATCTTTGATAGAACCACCTGGCTGAATTACCGCAGTAATACCGGCTTTGTCTGCGAGCTCAACACAATCCGGGAATGGGAAAAATGCATCACTTGCCATCACAGCACCTTTAAGGTCAAAGCCAAAAGAAACCGCTTTGTCCACAGCTTGACGTAACGCGTCAACACGTGAGGTTTGACCGGTTCCGCTGGCACAAAGTTGCTTACCTTTTGCAAATACAATCGTATTTGACTTGGTGTGTTTACAAATCTTAGAAGCAAAGATTAAATCACTTAACTCTTCTTCTGTAGGTTTATTGTTTGTAACGGTAGAAAGATCTTCAAGGCTATCGGTTTTGGCATCTTTATCTTGAACTAAAATACCGTTCAAGCAACTGCGTACCTGATCAGTAGGAAGTGCTATTGGCTTTTGAATTAAAAGCACACGATTTTTCTTTCCTTTTAAAATTTCAAGTGCTTCTTCAGAATAGCTTGGAGCAATAACTACCTCACAAAATAATTTGTGAATCTCTTCAGCAGTAGCTTTATCAATTTCTTTATTTGAGATCAAAATTCCACCGAAAGCAGAAACAGGATCTCCCGCTAAAGCATCTACATAAGCTTGATGTAAAGTATCACGTTGCGCAAGACCGCAAGCATTATTATGTTTTAAGATCGCAAAAGTGGGCGCTTCATTTTGAAATTCTGCCATTAAATTGACCGCAGCATCTACGTCAAGCAGGTTGTTGTACGATAATTCTTTACCGTGAAGTTGATCAAACATTGCATCAAAATCACCAAAGAAAGTTCCTTTTTGATGTGGATTTTCTCCGTAGCGTAAAGACTTTCCTTGCGTGTAGCTGGCTTTGTAAACAACTTCTTCTTCATTGAAGTAGTTGAAAATAGCAGTATCATAATGTGATGAAACATTGAATGCTTTTGCAGCAAAACGCTTACGATCTGCTAGCGTAGTCGTTCCTTCATTAGCACTGATGAGCTCTAAAACTTCTTCATAATCATCAACCGAAGAAACGCAAAGCGTATCCTTAAAGTTCTTAGCAGCGGCACGAATTAATGAAATTCCACCGATATCAATTTTTTCAACAATATCTTGTTCTGAAGCTCCTGAAGCAACTGTTTTTTCAAAAGGATACAAGTCAACGATCACAATGTCAAGTTGCGGAATGTCATATTCTTTCATTTCTGCAACGTCACTCTCATTGTCCTGACGGTTGAGAATACCACCAAAAACTTTAGGATGAAGTGTTTTTACTCTTCCTCCTAAAATCGAAGGATAAGAAGTTACATCTTCAACAGGTACTACCGGTACACCTAGATCTTTGATAAATTTCTCGGTGCCTCCCGTAGAATAAAGGGTTATACCTAGTTCGTCAAACTTTTTAATTAGTGGCTCAAGGCCTTCTTTGCTAAAAACAGAAATCAGCGCGGCTTTTGCCTTAATGGGAGTGCTCATGAAGAAATATTTAATTTGGGTGCAAAAGTATGAATTTGTGTACTAAAATTGGTTGCTAATTTTCGTAATTTCTTAGTATAATTTTGTAACACATTCTAGGCTTTTGCGTCATACTTGTATTCAAATTAAAACGCCTTTATGCTCATCTATCTTAGGGTATTAAAAGAAAGTCTCGCTTTTGCAATTAATGCGTTGCGCAACAATAAGCTGCGTACCTTGTTGTCACTGCTGGGTGTTACCATTGGTATTTTTTCAATTATCGGTGTTCTGGCCGCTGTAGATTCACTTAAACAAGAGATTAAGGGAAGCTTATCTTCATTAGATAACAATACGATCATTTTAATGCGCTTTTCATTTGGTCCTACCGATATTCCACAGTGGAAACGGGAGCAGTTTCCAGATGTGACCTATGAGGAATATCAATACATTAAGCGGAATGTACCAGATGTGGAGGCGGCGTCGTTCAGTTTGAATGTAGGCGCAGAATCTATAAAATATGATGATAAACTGGTGACAGGAGTGAATATCGCTCCGGTGACCGACGGTTATTATAATATTGAAGCATTAAAATTAGCTGAAGGAAGATTTTTTAATGAATCAGAATCCAACAGTGGTTCTAATGTTTTGGTTTTAGGAAGTGAAATCGCAGACGGACTTTTTGGTAGTTTTGACCCTATAGGGAAGCAGGTGCGTTTACTTGGACAACGCTTTACTGTGATTGGAGTGTTGGAAAAGGAGGGAAGTAGTTTTATTGGTCCGTCAAAGGATGGAGTCGCGGTGCTTCCGGTTAACGTGGTGCGCCGTATTTATGGAAGTAATAACAAATCGGCTTTCCCGCAAATTACGATCAAGCCAAAAGATGGTGTTGATATCGCAGAGTTTAATGCCATTTTAGAACAGCGTTTACGTCAATTAAGAGGCTTGCGGCCTGAGGAAACCAATACCTTCTTTATTAATCAATTGTCAGGTCTTACCGATTTTATAGATAATATTACAGGAACCATGTCAACCATTGGCGGTTTTATTGGTCTGTTTTCTTTACTTGTGGGAGGCTTCGGTATTGCAAATATCATGTTTGTGAGCGTGAAAGAACGCACCAATTTAATAGGGATTCAAAAAGCGCTTGGAGCTAAAAACCGATTTATTTTACTTCAGTTTTTATTTGAATCGGTTATTCTGGCTACCATTGGTGGATTGATAGGTCTCACGCTCGTGTGGATCATTGCACAGGTAATGTCACAATTTACAGGAGATTTTGAGTTTGTGCTTTCAGCAACCAACGTTATTTTTGGTCTTAGCAGTTCTATAATAATCGGGCTAATTGCCGGTATCGTTCCTGCGTTTATGGCCTCGCGACTCGATCCTGTAGAAGCGATACGAACCGGAATGTAAGCGCTATAGGTCTAGAAACACTTTGTAGCTAAAAAGCGCCTCGTTAACCACTTCGATAGTAGTGTCACCAAAAGAGACGTTTTCTATTCGGGTGTTAGGGCAGCAAACGTTTGTTGCAGTGTCGGGTTCAGAATAAAAACTTACCTCAAAAAGCAATTCTTCATTCGTAGAAATTTGATACGTAATTTGTGAAGGTCCGTCAACATAGCTGGCCAGAGGAATATTCAGGATATCCTGGTAAAGCATCAATGGCACTTCATCGCTAGTCTCAATAATTGTGATGGTCAGCTCTTCTTCGGTTAGGGTTCCATTCTCAAAAAGATTTTCTCCACTTGAGGCTGAGATGAGTTCTAGATTTAAATCATTAATCGCGCAATCCACCAAGCTGCAGTCGGGTAGATTTTGGTCATCATTGTTGTTGCAGCTGAGTACTGAAAGGCTTAGAACTAGTAAAATAAAAAATCTCATAATAGGTTGTTTATTGGTGCCACCAAAGGCTTAGTGCTATTCGTGCTACTAAGTTAGCCTCGAAATAAGAAATTTGTTTCTAATAAATCTCTCGAGGACTCGTCTTAAGGTAGTCTACTATGAGATGCGAATTTTAGAAAAAGGTTGCGTAAAACTAATCTAAGATTTGAGCAACTTGCTCATTTACCCATTCTAAAAAGCGCTCGTCTGCTTCGGTAAAAGGATCTGGAGTGTTAGAGTCGATGTCGATCTGACCAATGTTTTCGCCATTAATAAAAAGCGGAACTACAATTTCAGCCTTTACAGTAATACTACACGCAATGTAGTTGTCCTGCGCAGCAACATCGGGAACAACAAAGTTTTGATTGGAAACTGCTACTTGACCGCAAATTCCTTTACCAAAAGGGATGATGGTGTGGTCTGTTGGAGCGCCTGCATACGAACTCAATTTCAATTCGTTTTTATCGCCATTTTTAAAGTAAAAACCAACCCAGTCATAGTATGCTACATTGTCTTTAAGTAAAGAACATACTTCTTCTAAGCGATGCTCAACCGAAAGCTCACTGCTTTCTAAAATTTTTGATACTTGAGGTTTTAGGGTTTCAAGAGCCATTTTTCTCGTATTTTAGGGCGGTCTAAACCGTTGTAAAATTGATTCAATTAATTCGCAAATATAAGTCGGTAATCTTATTTATCCTTACATTTTTAGGAGTGTATGTGGTGCTGAGCATGATTTATGGTTTTTACTTGCGTACAGCGGCTTCAGAAACATATTATCCCGAGTATATAACGCATCAGGTGGCGGTTCAGAGCGAGTGGTTGGTTAACTTTTTGGGATATGATGCTACAATAGAACCTCATCCCGATGAAGCATCGATGAAGCTGAGTGTAGAAAATGTATTTGTTTCCCGCATCGTTGAAGGTTGCAATGCAATTAGCGTCATCATTTTGTTTATAGCTTTTGTGGTTGCCTTTTTTCAGGGCTGGCGCGCTACTCTGTTGTTTGTGTTGGGCGGAAGTCTGTTGATTTATTTGATCAATATTGTTCGTATCGCCATTTTAAGTATAGGTTTCTATAAATATCCAGAGCATAAAATGATCTTGCATGATATCGTCTTTCCCGGAATTATTTATGGTTTAGTGATCGTTCTTTGGTTGCTTTGGGTTCGAAATTTTAAAAAGCAACGGCTTTGAAAAAGATCCTATCTGCAATCCTTGTTTTGATTTTAATCCTCGGTTTGGTGAGTGTGCGCTATTGGGAAGCTGCATTGTTTTACGATCCGTTGTTGTTGTTTTTTGAGGGAGCATATTTAAACGCTAAACATTTACCAAAGCTTGATTTCTTCAGTTTATTGCTGAATATTTCTTTGCGTTATTGGCTCAATTCGGCATTGTCTATCCTCACGTTAGTTGTGCTTTTTCCCAGAAAAGGAATCTTTAAGATCAGTTTACTTCTATACCTTGTGCTATTCGTATTGCTCATCATAGCCTTTAGTGTGATCGTGATGACATACGATCAATACCTGAGTATGTTGCTGTTTTATGTACGGCGTTTTTTGATTCAGCCTATATTTTTACTGGTTTTGGTGCCTGCTTTTTACTATCACAATGTTCTGAGCAAGGCTTAGGTTGTATATTTACCCTGTAATTTGTCAAATTGATTTAAAATGAAAAAAATAGTTTTAAGCGCTCTAGTGTTGACCTTCTTGGCTTGTGGTGAGCAAAAATCAAAACAAGAAACTGTAACGGTTAATCAGGAAGCTACAGAGCAAACTAAAGCGGAATATCCTTCAGCAGCACGTAAAGCTGAATTTGAGAATGCTGAAATCGCTCAAATTTACGATGACTACAATTTACTGAAAACAGCGCTGGTGAATACCAATTCGCAAAAAGCACAAGCTGCTGCCAAGACCTTGCAAGAATCAATGCAGGCTAGCGAATTAGAACTTGGTTTTACCGAAGCGGTGCAGAAGATATCAAGTGAAGAAGATGTAAATGTTCAACGTGAATACTTTGAAGCGGTGACGGCCGGAGTAAAGGCTATGGTTGAAGAGCATATAACATCGGGAACCTTATATTATCAATATTGTCCAATGGCCTTTGAAGGTAAAGGTGCGTATTGGATTTCTAATGAAAAAGAGGTTTTTAACCCATATTTTGGTGATGTTATGCTACACTGTGGAACCGTAGATGCTGAAATAAACTAAGCAAAAAAAAGTAGAGTTATAAAAAAATCCCTTCAGAATACTCTGAAGGGATTTTTTGCTTTATAAGGTTTGCCTGTTCGGCTTGTACTTACATCATACCTGGCATACCGCCGCCCATTCCTCCTGGCATTGCAGCACCGCCGCCGCCATTCTCTTCAGGAATATCGGTCAATGCACATTCGGTAGTTAAGATCATTCCAGAAACTGATGCTGCATTTTCTAATGCTACACGCGTTACTTTCTTAGGATCAATGATACCTTCAGCAAGCATATTTACATAACGATCTGTTTTAGCGTCGTAACCATAATCTTCATCGCCTTCAATTACTTTGGCAATAACTACAGATCCTTCACCACCAGCGTTAGCAACAATAGTACGTAATGGAGATTCAATTGCTTTTGCTACAATTTTTACACCGGTAGCTTCATCAGCATTTAGAGATTCTAAGCTTTCTAAAACGCGCTTAGCACGTACTAAAGCTACACCACCACCAGCAACGATACCTTCTTCTACAGCTGCACGCGTTGCGTGAAGTGCATCGTCTACGCGGTCTTTCTTCTCTTTCATTTCAACCTCAGAAGCAGCACCAACATAAAGTACAGCTACACCACCTGCTAATTTAGCAAGACGCTCTTGAAGTTTTTCTTTATCATAGTCGCTGGTTGTAGTTTCAATTTGCGCTTTGATTTGATTTACGCGCGCTTTGATATCATCGCTGCTACCAGAACCATTTACGATTGTAGTGTTGTCTTTATCGATAGTTACATTCTCTGCAGTACCTAACATATCGATAGTTGCGTTATCTAATGAGAAGCCACGTTCTTCGCTGATTACAGTACCACCAGTTAAGATCGCAATATCTTCTAGCATCGCTTTACGACGATCGCCAAAACCAGGAGCTTTTACTGCTGCGATTTTAAGCGCACCTCTTAGTTTGTTTACTACTAAAGTAGCTAAGGCTTCACCATCTACATCTTCTGCGATGATCAACAAAGGCTTACCAGATTGAGCAACAGGCTCAAGTACCGGAAGTAAATCTTTCATTGAAGAAATTTTCTTGTCGAATAACAAGATGTATGGATTCTCCAATTCTGTTTGCATTTTCTCGCTATCTGTAACGAAGTATGGAGATAAATATCCGCGGTCAAACTGCATACCTTCAACAACGTCAACGTAAGTTTCGGTACCTTTTGCTTCTTCAACAGTTATTACACCTTCCTTACCAACTTTACCAAATGCTTCAGCGATAAGTTCGCCAATTACATCATCGTTATTAGCAGAAATTGCTGCAACTTGTTTAATTTTTTCTGAAGAACTTCCTACTTCTTTCGTCTGCTTTTCAAGATCTTTAGTGATCGCTTCAACCGCTTTGTCAATCCCACGTTTTAAATCCATTGGGTTTGCGCCTGCAGCAACGTTTTTAAGACCTTCCTGTACAATTGCCTGAGCAAGTACAGTTGCAGTGGTAGTACCGTCACCGGCAAGATCATTAGTTTTAGAAGCAACTTCTTTTACCATTTGTGCTCCCATGTTTTCAAGAGCATCTTGCAATTCGATCTCTTTTGCTACCGAAACACCATCTTTAGTTACTTGTGGTCCACCAAAAGATTTGCTGATGATCACATTACGACCCTTAGGTCCTAGCGTTACTTTTACTGCGTTTGCGAGTGCGTCTACACCGCGCTTGATGCCATCTCTTGCAGAGATGTCAAAGGTTATATCTTTTGCCATTTTTTGAGTTTTTTGAATTTTCGCGGCTGCGAAAAATACGATGTTGTTATTTAATTTAAATAGAAGATTTAAGGCTTAGATTATTGCAAGGATATCATCCTCACGCATAATTAAGTAATCTGTACCCTCAAGTTTTAATTCTGTTCCTGCGTATTTACCATAAAGAACAGTGTCGCCCACTTTTACGGTCATATCGTGGTCTTTTTTACCGCTTCCTACAGCCACAACTTTACCTTGTTGAGGTTTTTCTTTTGCTGTGTCAGGAATATAAAGTCCTGAAGCTGTCTTGGTTTCGGCTGCCATTGGCTCTACCAAAACACGATCTGAAAGAGGTTTAATGTTTACTCCCATTTTAATATAAATTTTTAGTTAACAATTTTCTTAGTCGTGCTGCTGTATAGTCAGAAATTATGCCATCAAAATTTCACTGACAAAACGGCAAAAAAAAGACCGCAATATTGCGGTCTTTTTAAATTGTATATGTCTAAACTGTCATTTAGTTTGTAGTGCTGTCTGCAGCCGGAGCCATATCAGCCGGTGCTGCATCTTGAACAGGCATAATGTTTTCTACATCTTCACCGTCAATCAATTTAGATTCGGTGTTTGCAGAGCGTCCACCAAAAATAGTCACATTAGAGATTAAAATGAGGATCAATAATGCAGTAGCTAAGCCCCAGGTACTTTTATCTAAGAAATCGCCGGTCTTTTTAACACCACCAATTTGCTGAGAACCGCCTCCTCCAAAAGAAGAAGAAAGACCGCCACCTTTTGGGTTTTGAACCATAATTACAACAATAAGTAAGAAGGCTACAATTACGATTAAAACTAAAAATATAAAAAACATAGTTTTGACTTTATAATATGCGGTTTGAAGCTATGGCTTTTGCCGCTAAGTTGTTTATTTATTTTCTTGCAATTTTTCTATTGCCCGAATTTGGTCTGCAAAGAAACCACTTTTTTCCGGATATTTCAAACTTAAAATTCTATAAGCTTGTTTGGCTTTTGAAAAGTTTTTTTGCTCTACATAAACACGAGCCAAAGTCTCCGTCATTAGGCTATCACTGGGTTGAAAGCGATCTTCTAAATTGGGCTTTTTGAAATTGCTGTCAGGAGTGCTCACTTTTATCTTAGGATTACTCTCAATAAATTTATCGATGAGCTCTAATCTGCGAGCGCGTTCGGGATCCTGATCTACCTCAATAGAAGGGATCGTAGTTTCTAATTCTAGAGGCGTTTCAGAAGCTGTTTCTTCAATTATAGTATTTTCTGAAGACGCTACAGTTTTATCAGAAACAGGAGCTGAAATTGTTTCCTTTACTTCTTTTGAGCGATCAATTTTATTGAAAGCCGTAAGCTTGAGCCATTCGCTAAAGGAATGCGTTTCCGCTTTATTGAAATCTAACGGCTTTCCTAATTGCAGTTGCTCTTCAGGTTGTGTTTCTTCAGATGCTTCTTTTCGAACGAAAAACTCCGGGTCCAAAACGCGATTGGCCTTTTGTAGTTCTTCGGCTTCCATTTCAGAAGAAACATCTACAAACTCGTGAACCGGCATATTGCGCAAGTGATCTTCCTGAGCTTTTATCTGAGCGCTTATCGCGGTCTGATTGAAAATTTCAGAAGTGATAAAATCAAAAAGAACGGTGCGGTCTTGGGTGTGTGCAGCTGTTTTTTTGAGATAGGTGTTGTACAGAAAACTATCTTCATTCTTTAAACCTTTGAGGTGCAAAGCGCGCGCAGCCTGAAAAAACGGAAACTCCTCAACAACAGTTCTGAGCTGCGTTGTTTCCTCTGAAGTTATCTTGTCAGGGTGTTCTAAAAGATATGTGAGTGTTTCTGTATTCATATACTCGATCTACGAGAATTTAGTGTACTCTTAAGCTTACCAGTTTGCCAGTGATTCTTGAAAAATATCCTGAGTAATGCGCTCAAATATTTCTTCGATAGCTCCATCAAGTACTGCACCTACCGGTTGTGCGGTGCCGGGAATATCTACAAAAAATGAAAAGCGTTTCTCAAAATCCTGACTTCCGTCTTCGACAGATTTATTGGTGAATCTACAAAGGATCACAATGGTTAATCGGGTTTGCGCGGCGACATTGTCTGAAGTTGCTGTTTGTGGAGCAAAATAGTAATCAATGATCTCACCTTCATAAATCAGATCTGCGCTCTCTGCTGTAGTCGCCAGGTTTAAGCTGGTCTGGTTTTGTACAAGATCTGAAAGTGCAAAAGAGAAATCACGGTCGATACCCGGCTCAACGATAGGAGCGTTATTTTGAAAATAGCGCACATAAAACGATTCTGCATTACCAATATCTACACCGGTAAAAGAGTAGGTGATGCCGCAGCTGTTAAAGCATAGGAGGCTTAAAAAAAGAAATGCGACTTGTAGTTTTTTCATAAAAGTTGAACTTCGTTATGGTGCTATAACGCGCGATGTTGTGAAATCGTTTATAGATCGTATTGTTTGATTTTGCGATACAGCGTACGCTCGCTGATCCCAAGTTCTTTTGCCGCAGCTTTGCGTTTGCCGTTATGGCGCTCCAAAGATTTTTCGATCAATTCGAGTTCTTTTTCTTGAAGCGAAAGGGTTTCTTCTTCCTCTACATCTTCAGCGAAATGATACTTATCTTTCATTGGCGCGCTTACAACTGACTCTTCGGGTAGCTGAAGCACTTCGGTAATATCTTCGGCGCTTTCGTAGGCATCGGTGTCGTCCTCGCTATAAATTTTTTTGATCAAGGATTTGTTCTCTTCTTGAACGGTGGCATTGTTTCCGTTCTCCATCAATTCAAGCGTAAGCTTTTTAAGATCGTTTAAATCGCTTTTCATATCAAAAAGCACTTTGTAAAGAATCTCACGCTCGCTGCTAAAATCGCTTTCGCTCTTTTTATTTTGTCCTACAACAGCAGGAAGATTAGCCCCTGTGTCTGGTAAATAAGCTCTTAATTTTTCTGCAGAAATACTTCTGTTTTGTTCCAATACCGAAATTTGCTCGGCAACATTGCGCAGCTGTCGAATATTTCCTGACCAGCGATACTTCAATAAGTTTTGAACCGCATCTTCTTCTAACCGAATCGTTGGCATCTTGTATTTTGTAGCAAAATCTGAAGCGAACTTTCTAAATAAAAGATGAATATCGTTTTTACGATCGCGCAACGGCGGAAGGTTTATTTCTACTGTGCTCAATCTATAATAAAGGTCTTCTCTAAAACGCTCGTTTTTTATCGCTTCAAACATTTTTACGTTGGTGGCGGCAACGATGCGTACATCTGTTTTTTGGGTTTTAGACGAACCTACTTTTAGAAACTCGCCGTTTTCTAAAACGCGTAATAGGCGTACTTGTGTAGGTAAAGGCAATTCGCCTACTTCGTCTAAAAAGATGGTTCCGCCGTCTGCTTCTTCAAAATAACCGCTACGCGTAGATGTTGCGCCGGTAAAAGCACCTTTCTCGTGACCAAAAAGTTCACTGTCGATCGTTCCTTCTGGAATCGCACCGCAGTTTACGGCAATATATTTATTGTGCTTGCGGTGAGATAACGAGTGAATAATGCGCGGAATACTTTCCTTTCCTACACCACTTTCACCGGTTACTAAAACCGAAATATCAGTAGGAGCAACTTGAATTGCTTTTTCAATCGATCTGTTGAGTTTTGGGTCATCTCCAATGATCCCAAAACGCTGTTTAATTGCGTGAACTGATTCCATTTAAAATCGATTAATTATTTTCTGAATATCCAACAGCTTTGCCTAAAAGTGTGGTGCTGGTGCAATCTAAAATTTCAACATTTACAAAATCACCAACTTTATAGTATTCTTTTGGGAACACCACTACGGTGTTTTGAGAATTACGGCCAGCCCATTCTGCGTCACTCTTTTTTGAGGCTTTCTCGATAAGCACTTCGACGGTCTTACCTACTTGTTTTTGGGTGTTATATAGAGAATGCTCCTGTTGAAGCGCGATCACTTCAGCAAGACGGCGTTTTTTTACATCTAATGGAATGTCATCTTTAAGTTTGCGCGCGGCTAAAGTTCCCGGGCGTTCACTATATGCAAACATAAAACCGAAGTCATATTTTACATATTCCATCAAACTTAAGGTGTCTTGATGATCTTCTTCAGTTTCTGTAGGGAAACCGGTGATCATATCTTGAGAAATAGCACAATCTGGCATAATCTCACGAATGTTGTCGATAAGCTCAAAATATTCTTGACGGGTATGCAGGCGATTCATTTCCTTTAAAATACGATCGCTACCACTTTGAACCGGTAGGTGAATATATTTACAGATGTTAGGATATTTTGCCATAGTTCTAATCACATCAAGCGTCATATCTTGAGGGTTAGAAGTAGAGAAACGTATGCGCATTTTGGGTTGAGCTTCTGCAACAAGACTTAATAAGCCGGCAAAATTCACTGCTGTGGCTTTTGCCATATCGCTGGCTTTTTCAAAATCTTTTTTAAGACCACCGCCGTACCAAAGGTAACTGTCAACATTTTGCCCAAGAAGCGTAACCTCTTTAAAACCTTTTGCTGCAAGATCATTTACTTCTTCAACAATGCTTTGAGGATCTCTACTGCGTTCGCGACCGCGTGTAAACGGAACTACGCAAAACGTACACATATTATCACAACCTCTTGTGATGCTCACAAAGGCGGTCACCCCGTTGCTTTGCAGGCGTACCGGTGCGATATCTCCATACGTCTCTTCTTTAGAAAGAATAACATTTATCGCATCGCGACCTTCTTCAACTTCGCCTAGTAGATTAGGTAAATCTTTATAGGCGTCTGGTCCTACAACCAGGTCAACGATTTTTTCTTCCTCTAAGAATTTGCTTTTTAAACGCTCAGCCATACAGCCTAAGACCCCAACTTTCATCGTTGGGTTGTCCTTTTTTACGGCGTTGTATTTTTCTAAGCGTTTGCGCACCGTTTGCTCGGCTTTATCTCGAATCGAACAGGTGTTTACCAGAACCAAGTCGGCATCTTCAAGTTGCTGCGTGGTGTTGTAGCCTTCCTTAGCCAAAATAGAAGCAACGATCTCACTGTCGCTAAAATTCATTTGGCAACCGTAACTTTCAATAAATAATTTTTTGCTGTTAGCGGCTTGAGGCTCTAGAACCAATGCTTCACCTTGTTTGTTTTCGTCTATAATCTTCTCCATAATACGTACTGCTACCTAAAAATAGTGGGCAAAGATACGATTAACAGATATTGTGACAAAGTGTCATTTAGTTGAAATTGAAAAAAGAAAAAACTGCGATTTTGAGGTGTTTGTTGGGGAGGTGCGCACTGTCTTATTTATAGGTATACGTGTGATTTCAATACCGGATAATAAAATTTCTACTACTTTTGCCAATCTAAAGTCAGAAAAAATGTAGACTTGTGCAGTCTTTATCGTTTTAATGACAAATTTTTGAAAAGAGCATTATGGCAAAAAATCTGGTAATTGTTGAGTCACCTGCAAAGGCAAAAACTATAGAAAAGTTTCTTGGTAAGGAATTTAAGGTAGAAAGTAGTTTTGGTCATATTGCAGATTTGCCAACAAAAGAACTCGGAGTTGATGTAGATGGTGATTTTTCGCCAAAGTATACGGTAAATAAGGATAAGAAATCGGTTGTTAAAAAACTGAAGGATTTAGCAAACAAAGCAGAGACCGTTTGGCTGGCGAGTGATGAGGACCGGGAAGGAGAAGCGATCGCCTGGCACCTTGCTGAAGAGTTGAAACTTGATAAAGATAAGACCAAACGTATCGTCTTTTCAGAAATTACCAAAAAAGCCATTCTACGAGCGATCGAAAATCCTCGTGATATAGATTATAACTTGGTCAACGCGCAACAGGCACGTCGTGTTCTGGATCGTTTAGTAGGTTATGAGATTTCTCCGGTTCTTTGGAGAAAAGTAAAAGGCGGACTCAGTGCGGGTAGAGTGCAGTCGGTTTCTGTGCGTCTTATAGTAGAGCGTGAGCGAGAAATTCAAGCCTTCAATACCGAAGACTATTTTAGAGTAGATGCAGAATTTGCAAATGCCGATGGTAAAACGCTAAAAGCAAAACTTCCGAAGAATTTAGATACTAAAAAAGAGGCAGAAGATTTTCTTCAGGCAAATTCGGATGCTACCTTTACGGTAGAAGCACTAACCACTAAGCCGGCTAAGAAGAATCCGGCACCGCCGTTTACGACTTCAACCTTACAGCAGGAAGCAGCGCGTAAATTATATTTTTCGGTAAGTAAGACCATGAATATGGCGCAACGTTTATATGAAGCGGGTCTTATAACGTATATGAGAACCGATAGTGTAAACCTTTCTCAGGATGCTAAACAAGGTGCGGCAAACGAGATTGTTTCTGCTTACGGCGAAAAATACCATAAAGAGCGTAATTATAAAGGAAAGAGTAAAGGAGCGCAAGAAGCTCACGAAGCGATACGCCCAACAGATTTTAGTCGTCATACCGTAAATATGGAGCGCGATCAAGCGCGTTTGTACGAATTGATCTGGAAACGAGCAATCGCTTCGCAAATGAGTGAAGCTAAATTAGAACGTACAAATGTTCAAATCGCTTCTTCAAACCATCCTTCTAATTTTACAGCAAACGGAGAGGTGATCAAGTTTGATGGTTTCTTAAAAGTATATCTTGAAGGAACTGATGATGAAGATCAAGAAGAAAGCGGAATTCTTCCTCCGTTAAAAGAAGGAGAGACGCTTAATAATCTTTGGATCACGGCGACAGAACGTTTTACAAGAGCGCCTTACCGTTATACGGAAGCTTCTCTGGTTAAAAAATTAGAAGAGCTCGGTATTGGTAGACCGTCTACCTACGCGCCTACAATTACCACGATTCAGAATAGAAAATATATAGAGAAAGGGAATGTTGAAGGAACTGAGCGTGAGTATGATCTATTAACGCTCAAAAAAGGTCAGATCAAAGCCAAAAAGCTTACCGAAAAAGTAGGTTCAGATAAAGGGAAGTTGGTTCCTACTGATGTTGGGATGGTTGTAAATGACTTTTTGGTGAATCATTTTGAGAACATTCTTGATTACAATTTTACAGCTAAAGTTGAGGAGAATTTTGACGAGATCGCTGAAGGGAATGAGGAGTGGACCAAAATGATGAAGGACTTTTATAAAGACTTTCATCCTCACGTAAAAGATGTTGCTGAGAATGCCGAACGTGAAGTTGGAGAGCGTGTTTTGGGTACCGATCCTAAAACCGGAAAGCCGGTGAGTGTACGCTTAGGTAAATACGGTGCGATGGTGCAAATAGGTTCTGTTGAAGACGAAGAAAAGCCGCAATTTGCCGGATTACTTCCAGATCAGCAATTAGAAAGTATCACCTTTGAAGAGGCGATGGATTTGTTTAAGCTTCCTAAAGATTTAGGTGAGTTTGAAGGCGAACCTGTTCAGGTAAATAATGGACGTTTTGGTCCTTATGTGAAATTTGGTAAAACCTATGTTTCGCTTCCAAAAGGAAGAGATCCGTTGGAGGTTGAGTATGATGAGGCGGTAAAATATATCAAGGAAAAACAAAAGGCAGATGCGCCAATTTATCATTACGAAGATAAGCCGGTGCAAAAAGGTGTAGGGCGTTTTGGGCCTTATATAAAATGGAACAGTATGTTTATCAATGTCAATAAAAAGTATGACTTTGATAATTTGTCTGATGAAGATATTGTTCAGCTTATTGAAGATAAAAAGCAGAAAGAAAAAGATAAAGTTATTCACGACTTTAAAGAAGAAGGAATTCGTGTCGAAAAGGCACGTTGGGGGCGCTCTAATATTATAAAAGGTAAGGTGAAGATCGAATTGCCTAAAACTGTTGATGCTCAAAAACTAACACTAGAAGAGGTTAAGGATATTTTAGAAAAGCAAGGGCCAAAACCTAAAAAGAAAGCGACCAAGAAAAAGACTACGCGTAAAAAATCAACAGCTAAAAAGAAGTAATGCATGGCTTTTGAAAATTTGACCCCAATTTCAGACGCTGTTGTTGCTCATGCAGCTTTGTTTAATGAGCAAAGTCTTTTTAACCAAATTAAATTGCATACCCGGCAAAATGGAATGCCTGAACTTCAGGAGCTTCAAATTGCTATTATAGGTGTGCGCGAAAATCGGGGCGCAAGCGAGCAGGAAGATGCATTGATTGATTTCGCTCCTATACGTAAAGCTTTATATCGATTATTTCCTGGCAATTGGCATACGCTTATTGGTGATTTAGGTGATTTAGAGCCTGGTGCGTCGCTTTCAGATACGTTTTATGCGCTTCAGGATATTGTGGGACAGTTAGTCAAGCATAACGTCATCCCACTTATTATAGGTGGGAGTCAGGATTTGACCTACGCGTTGTATCGTGCTTTTGATAATCTGGATCAGATGGTTAATTTGGTGAATGTAGACAGCTGCTTTGATTTAGGTGATAGCAGTTTGCCAATGACGCATAAATCGTTTGTGGGGAAGATTATCGTAGATCAGCCTTACAACCTGTTTAATTATTCTAATGTAGGTTTTCAGACGTATTACAACAGTCAGGAGGAGATCGATTTGATGGAGAAACTCTATTTTGACGCTTTTCGTCTGGGAAATACCGTCTCCAATTTAAGCAGTGTAGAGCCGGTAATGCGGGATGCAGATGTGGTGAGTTTTGATCTCTCATCGATACAGAGTGAAGGGCTGGGGTATATGCATCCTGAGCACGTGAATGGTTTTACAGGACGAGAAGCTTGTGCAATTGCACGTTATGCTGGTCTTAGTGATCGCGTGAGTGTTTTTGGGATATTTGAGTATTTACTATCGGGAAAAACAGAGACTGCATCGGCTCTTGTGGCACAATTAATATGGTATTTTATTGAAGGTGTAAATTACAGGATAGAAGAATCTTTAGCAGACCGAGGAACAGCATTTTTGCATTATAATGTGCCGGTTGAAGATGAGGTTTTAAGCTTTTATAAGAGTACAAAATCAGAACGCTGGTGGATAGAGATTCCTTTCTTAGAGGGAGTTAATAATAAATTAAAGCGACATACGTTATTACCTTGCACGCAAGAAGATTATGAGAATGCTTGTAATCAGGAGATTCCCGAGCGTTGGTATAAGGCAAAACGAAAGAACGAAGTTTAACAAATAAAAAATTCTGGGTTTGAATGTTATTTTTATCAAAAAATTGCTTTTTAGCTTTTTTATAGATAGGTTTACTGTCTCAAATCTAGATTTAACCTAATCTACTTATGAAGAAGTTTATTGCATTTATTGCGATGGTAAGCTTATTGGTGAGTTGTGGTCGTAACGACCGTGGCGAGCTTGTTGGAGTGAAAGGCAAAAAATGGAATCCTGAAAAACCCTACGGAATGACTTTAGTTTCTGGTGGGGCTTTTATCATGGGTAAAAGTGATGATGATATCGCCGCCATCAAAGATGCGCCAACTAAAACGGTTACTGTACGTTCTTTTTATATGGACGAAACCGAAATTACCAACTCAGAATACCGTCAATTTGTTAAATGGGTACGTGACTCAGTAATTCGTGCACGTCTTGCCATAGAAGCTGACCTTATGGGAGAAACTCCAGGGTCTGGTGGGATTGGTGAGTTTGCGTTTCAGGATTATGATCCTGATGATATGACTCCTTATGAGCAATATATGTACGATAACTACTATAGTCTAAGTGATGATTATAGTGATCGTAAGTTGAATTGGGATGTCGATCTTTTTGAAGATCCTATGGATTATCCTGACGAATACTACGTTTCTGTAATGGATACGATGTACATTCCATTAGAAGAAGCTTATAACGGTCAGCGTACGGTTGATGTGGAGAAGCTTGTGTTCAAATACAAGTATCTCGATATGGAAGCAGCCGCTCGCGAGAAAAATGGTTCGCGTAGAGATTTTATTAGAACTGAAGAGACTAAGATTTATCCTGATACCACGGTATGGATTAAAGATTTTGCTTATTCGTACAATGAGCCGATGCATAATGATTACTTCTGGCATAGTGCTTACGACGATTATCCTGTTGTGGGGGTGAGCTGGCAGCAGGCAAAGGCATTCTGTCAATGGCGTACAGACAACAAAAACTCATATAAAAAGCAAAGAGGTCAAGAGCTTGTGAACCGTTTTAGACTTCCTAGTGAAGCCGAGTGGGAATATGCTGCGCGTGGTGGTTTAGAAGGAGCAACCTATCCTTGGGGTGGCCCTTATACCAAAAATGATCGTGGTTGTTTTATGGCAAACTTTAAGCCTTTGCGTGGTGATTATGCTGCAGATCAGGCGCTTTATACCGTTGAGGCCGATTCTTATGAGCCTAATGATTATGATTTATACAATATGGCGGGTAATGTTTCAGAATGGGTAGGTTCATCATATGATCCTAATGCTTATGAATACATTTCTACAATGAACCCTAACGTAAGTGACAGTAAGAACGAGCGTAAGGTTGTTCGTGGTGGCTCTTGGAAAGATGTGGCATACCTTATTCAAGTAAGTACCCGTGATTATGAATATGCAGATTCTGCACGTAGTTATATTGGTTTTAGAACCGTACAAGACTACTTAGGAGTAGAACAGGACGTCAATATGAGAAATGGTCCATCTCGTCGTTAACCTCTAATATATTTCCCCAAATATATCTTAACCTAATTTCACTAAACAAAAAATCTATTTAAAATGGCAAAAAAAGGAAAACTTTCAGTGACTAACATGATTTACGGTCTAGGAGCGGCAGTAGTAATTGTAGGTGCACTATTTAAAATTCAACACTGGCCTTTTGGTTCAGAAATTCTTACCCTAGGAATGGTTGTTGAAGCTTTGGTTTTCGGTTATTCAGCATTTGAGAGACCATCACAAGAATTAGATTGGTCTTTGGTTTATCCTGAGCTTGCAGGTGATAGCCCGGCGGTTGTAAAGCCTAAAAAACAAGAAGAGCTTACCGAAACAAAAGGTTTGCTTTCAGAAAAATTAGATGCGATGCTTAAAGATGCGCGTATTGACTCTGAGTTGATGACAAGTTTAAGTACAAGCATTAGAAGCTTTGAAGGGGCGGCAAAAGGAATGGCGCCTACTGCAGAAGCAATGAACTCAACTAAAAAGTACAGCCAAGAGATGTCTCTTGCAGCTGCACAATTAGAATCTCTAAACAGTCTTTACAAAGTGCAGGTTGAAGCTGCAGGGCGTCAGGCTGAGGTTAACAAGGAGGTTGCTGATAATGCCGGAAAGCTTAAAGAGCAAATGGAGAGTCTGGCAACAAATCTTTCTTCTCTTAATGGTGTTTATGGCGGAATGCTTTCTGCAATGAATAAGCGCTAACTGAATTCTTTTAAACTAAATATTAAATAATTCAGTAGAAAAAATACATTATGGCAGGAGGAACACAGTCGCCAAGACAGAAAATGATCAATCTCATGTACCTTGTATTTATCGCAATGATCGCGATGACTACAGACAAAGAGATTTTAAATGCTTTTAAAATATTTGACGTAAAATTCACCAGTTCTAATACACGTTTAGAACAAGAGAATGAATTGGCAATGGCCGGCTTAGAAGAGAAGGCTGTTGAGCAACCGGCAAAATATGAGCCTTTGCTGAGTAAGGCAGAGCGTGTAAAGCAAGTTTCAGATGACTTTTACAGTTATTTAGGAAACATTAAAGACACTTTAACCGAAGGTGTCGACACCAGCAGTTATGCAAATCTTGATAAAACGGCAGTTCTTGATGAACGCTGGTTTACAGGAGATCGTTATACAAAGAAAGGAGAGGCTTTCTTAGCTAAAATTGACGAGTATAAGGCAGAGATGAAAGACGCACTTGGGCCAGAATTTAGCCAAGTGAATGCAATTATTGAAAGAACCTTTGCAGTAGAGCCGCAAACCAACAAAGACGGTAAAGAGATCGCTTGGTTGCGTTATAACTTTGAAGGTTATCCATTAGCAGCATCCATCACACGTTTTACACAAATGCAAAATGATGTGCGTACGGCTGAGTCAGAAGTGTACTCATCTTTATTACAAGGGCAGTTGAGTAAGGATGTGTCTTTAAGTAACTATCAAGCTATTGTTATTCCAGACAAAACAGCTTTCTTTTCAGGAGAAAATTTTAAAGGAAAAGTTGTTTTAGGACGTTTTGATAACTCGCTTAATTTTGACAAAGTAATCATAAACGGAACTGAGGTAGATAACTTGCAAGCTGGTCAGGTAGTATTAGATTTTCCGGCAGGAAATGTTGGTACGCGTAAGATTAGTGGTGAGCTTGTTTATACTGAAGAAGGAGAGCCAAAATCAATTCCTATCAACAGTGAATACGCAGTAATCAACAAACCAAACTCAGCAACTATTTCTGCAGATAAAATGAATGTGGTGTACCGTGGAGTTGCAAACCCTATGACCATTAGTTTTGCGGGAGTTGCAGATAACAATGTTACTGCAAGTGCTCCGGGTCTTTCTAGAGCTTCAGGAAGTAGCTATGTTATGAATCCAGGGCAAGGGCGTGAAGTAACCATTAATGTTTCAGGAACTTTGGCTGACGGAACTAAAGTGAGCGACTCAAAGCAATTCCGTATTAAAGATATTCCAAGTCCAATCGGAGCTGTTCGTGGAGAAGATGGAATACTAAAAATGCAACGTAATTCGTTAGAGATATCAGAAGTAAGTGCAAAATTGCCTGACTTTGATTTTGAATTGAATCTGCGAGTAACCGGATTTAAATTCAACGTGCCGGGACAGCCTACCGTTCAAGTGAGTGGTAATAAGCTTGATTCTCGAGCGAAAGATGTACTACGTAGAGCACAGCGTGGTTCTACAGTGCAAATATTTGACATTGATGCTCAGATTGCAGGAAACAGCAGTTACCGACTTAAAAAGGTATCACCTGTATTAATTGAGCTCACTAATTAAAAGATTAAGAGGTATGAAAAGCCAGATGCAAGCGTTAAGTGTTTTTTGTTTGATGATGTTGGGTACGGCCGTAATGGCACAAACCAATATTCTCAATGCAAAAATGCCTGGTGAAATGTTTGAGAAGACCGAAAGCCAGAAGCAGCTAGACAATGATAAACCATTACCATACGGTTATGTAGATAGCCGTGATGTGCTATGGGGTAAAAATACTTGGGAGATCGTAGATCTTGATGAGCGTGTCAATTTCCCGCTGTACTATCCTATAGATACAAACAATATTGGTTCAGATCGTAGATCGCTTTATGATGTTTTGGTTAAAAATGTTAAAGCAGGTAAGCTTGATATTTATGCAGATTCATACTTTAATCAAAAAATTGAATTAAGCGATATTGCTGCAGCAATGTCACGTGTTGATACCACAGATTTAGGTATCGAGCAAATCAATGCAGGTTATGAAGTCGATGAGCAATACATTGACCGTAGAGATATCTCTGCTGCTGATATTGAACAATATTGGATACGTGGTTATTGGTACTTTGATAAGCGACAGGGAGAATTAAAATATCGTCTGATTGGTTTAGCTCCGGTTGCACCAGATGTTAACTTTATCGATGATGAAGATCCTGTAATGGTGCCACTTTTTTGGGTTTGGTATCCTACCGCACGTGATATTTTACACGAGGCTAAGGTGTTTAACCCACAGAACTCTGCACAACCGATCTCTTTTGATCATATCTTGAATTCTCGACGTTTTAATGGCGTTATTTATCAGGTTGATAATATTCAAGGAGATCGTGAGGTTAAAGAGTATATCGCAGATAATGCGATGATGCAGTTGCTCGAATCACAACGTATCAAAGAACAAATACGCAACTTTGAAATTGATATGTGGAATTATTAAGTTCAAGTTCGCTAAAAACTACTTAATGGTAAGCCCAAGAAGCATTCGTTAGAGACGAATTTTCAAATTCACGGCTAGCCTAGGTTATTGAGCCTTTGGCGATGCCAATAAATTAAAACGCCTTTTTTTAAAGGCGTTTTTTTATACCCTATTTTTGCTGAATGAAAGAAGTAGATTATATCGTAGTGGGTTTTGGTTTAGCTGGAATGGCGTTCTGTGAGCAGCTCGAGCGCAATGGACACAGCTTTGTTGTGATCGATAAGCAAACCGAAGCTGCTAGTAGAGTCGCTGCAGGATTGATCAATCCTGTGATCTTGAAACGCTATACGATGCCGTGGCAAGGAGAAGAGCAATTTGATTTGGCTAAAGCCTTTTTTAAACGTTTACAAAATCGATTAGAAGTTGAGGCGATTCAGGAAATCCCCGTTTATAAATTATTTGCTTCAGTAGAAGATCAAAACAATTGGTTTGAAGCTTCAGACAAACCTGTGCTTTCGCGTTTTTTAGACGCCACTTTAAAGACCGATGTTTCTTCAGCTGTTGATGCTCGACTACATTGCGGTGAGGTCAAAGAAACAATCAGAATACACCTTTCAAAACTCTTAGATGCTTATCGAGTCAAGCTCCAAGAAAAGGGGCGATACTTGAACGAATCTTTTGAACACGATGCTCTGGTTTTTGATTCAGAAAGCGCAATCACCTATCAAACTTTAAAAGCAAAGCGCATTCTTTTTGCTGAAGGTTTCGGTATAAAGAAAAACCCTTTTTTTAATAAGCTTCCGCTGGTGGGAAATAAAGGTGAATATATCACCATCGCTGCTCCTGACCTTCAAATGACTAAGGCCTTAAAATCTTCCTTTTTTATTATTCCGCTGGGCGATGATTTGTATAAAGTGGGAGCAACCTTTAATTGGCTGGAAAAAGATTGTATTCCCACATCAGCTGCCCGAGAGGAACTTGTACAGAAGCTAGAAGCGGTAATTAATTGTGATTATAAAATAATGGATCAAGAAGCGGCGGTACGTCCTACTACAGGTGATAGAAGACCCTTGCTAGGCGTGCATCCTGAGTATCCTCAGTTGGCGCTTCTCAATGGTCTGGGAACGCGTGGTACCATGATGGCTCCTTATCTTGCAGAGCAGCTTTATAAACATTTGGAGTATAATGAACCTTTAGATTCAGATGCTCAAATTTTACGCTTTCCAAAGAAATTTTAAGAGGTCTTTTCAGCTTTCTGAACGTCGTAATCAAAAAAGAAATTGATCCAGATATTTCTACTCAAGCGCATAATTATGGGTGCAAAAACAAAAAGCGTCCCAATGATCGCGACAAAAGCGGTGACCAAGCTAGACCCTAAAAAATAATAGGAAATGATAAATGCTGCAACCGCAAAAGCGATTCCCACAGCATAACTCACATACATTGCTCCGTAGAAAAACGAGGGCTCAATTTTGTACTTTGTGTCACAGTGTGAGCAGCGTTCGTGCATTTTGAGGGTATCAGAAAGTTTGTACGGATTGCTTTCTACATACATACTTTCTTTTTGGCAAACGGGGCAGCTGCCCGTAAAAATGCTGTATAAAGGATTCCCTTGGAGGATTTTTTTCATAAAGCAAAGTTACTTGATTTCTTCTGAAATCTAAGTAACTCTTGTTACCTAAAGCATTTAATTTAATCCTTTAAAGTCTCTTATTTAATGATAACTTTGCGCCTTAAAATTATGCAAGATGCTTAACATACATAACCTTTCTGTTTCTTTTCAGGGAGAATATTTATTTGAAGAAGTAACCTTTAGGCTAGGGGAAGGAGATCGAGTAGGTCTAGTAGGGAAAAACGGAGCAGGAAAGTCAACGATGTTGCGCATTATTTCTCAAGAGCAGGAATATGACACCGGGCAAATTGCAACCGATAAGGATATTGAAATAGGCTTCTTAAAACAGGATATTGATTTTGTTGAAGGACGCACCGTTCTTGAAGAGTCTTATCAAGCTTTTGAGTTGATCAAAAAACTAGAAAAGCGCCTGGAAGAGATCAATACACAGCTAGCAGAACGTACCGATTATGAAAGTGAGTTTTATCACGATTTGATGGTAGAGCTTAATGAGGTGCAGCAGCAATATGAGATTCACGGTGGATATAACTACCAGGGAGAGACCGAGCGTATCTTAATGGGCTTAGGTTTTAACCGGGAAGATTTTAATAAAATCACAGATACTTTTTCCGGTGGATGGCGTATGCGTATTGAGTTGGCAAAATTACTGCTTCAAAATAATGATGTGTTACTGCTGGATGAGCCTACAAACCACTTGGATATTGAATCGATAATCTGGCTTGAAGGCTTTTTACGCAATTATGCCGGGGCAGTGGTTATTGTGTCGCACGATAGAATGTTCTTAGACAATGTAACCAATCGTACCATTGAGATTTCCCTTGGGAAGATCTACGATTACCCCAAGCCTTATTCAGAATATTTGGTGTTGCGTAAAGAAATGCGTGAGCAACAAATGGCAGCGCAAAAGAATCAGCAAAAAGAGATCGAGCAAACTGAAAAGTTGATCGAGAAATTTAGAGCCAAAGCATCTAAAGCGACGATGGCGCAGTCGTTGATCAAGAAGCTCAACCGTATGGATGTGATAGAAGTTGATGAGGATGATAACAGTGTGATGACGCTTAATTTTCCGGTTTCTATTGTGCCGGGAAAAGTGGTGATCGAAGCAGAAGATGTTAAGAAAAGTTACGGTGAGAAAAAGGTTTTAGAAGGAATCGACTTACTCGTAGAGCGCGATAGTAAAACTGCTTTTGTTGGACAAAACGGTCAGGGGAAATCTACATTAGCAAAAATTATTGTAGATGAGATTTCTTATGAAGGTAAGCTGAAGCTAGGGCATAACGTTCAAATTGGTTATTTCGCCCAAAATCAAGCCGATCACCTTGATGGAAACAAGACCGTATTAGATACGATGATCGATGCTGCAAATGAAAAGAACAGAAGTAAGGTGCGTGATATTCTAGGCTCCTTCTTATTTCGAGGCGAAGAAGTTGAGAAGTACGTGCGTGTACTTTCGGGAGGGGAGCGCAACCGCTTGGCTTTAGCAAAATTGATGCTTCAGCCGTTTAATGTTTTGGTAATGGATGAGCCTACAAACCACCTGGATATCAAATCTAAGAATGTACTTAAAGAAGCTTTGAAACGCTTTGAAGGTACCCTACTTATCGTATCGCACGATAGGGATTTTCTTCAAGGGCTTACTACAACTGTATATGAGTTTAGAGATCATCAGATCAAAGAATATCTGGGAGATATTGATTATTATCTAGAAAAACGCGCTGTTGAGAATTTACGTGAAATCGAAAAGAAGGATCCTAAGGTAAAATCGAAAACCACTACGGCTACCAAAGATTCGTATAAAGACCAGAAAAAGATAAAGTCTTTAAATAATCAACTAAGTAATATAGAATCTGAGGTGAACAAGCTGGAGCGCCAAATGAAAACTATGGACGATGAACTGGCTGCCGACTATGAGAAGACCAGTGCTAATCCTGAGTTTTTTGATAAATACCAAGCTAAAAAGAAAAAGGTAGAGCAACTCATGGAAAAATGGGAGGCATTATCTTTAGAATTAGAAGACTACAGTTAGCAGTATTTTTATGTTTTTTTTAACTTATCGAGAAGAATAGACGGGTATTTTTGTCAATAGTTAATTTTTTCATAAAAAGTTCTTTACATGCTCACAGCTGTACGCTCTATTCTAGCTATCCTGATTTTGGGTATAGCGGTTACCATTGGGTATTTTATCGCAACGCGCGATAAGGAAATACCAACTGAAATTGCCAAAGAGGTAAAAACGGTTTTTGTTCAAGAGGTAGTCAACGACACAGTCCCTATTATCATTCCTGCAAACGGAAACCTTACTGCAAAAAACAGGTTAGAGTTATATGCTGAAGTACAAGGTGTTTTTAGAAGCAGTGCACACGATTTTAAGCCGGGCCAGCCCTACAGTAGAGGACAAGTTTTGCTTAACCTTGATTCTTCAGAATATTATGCTTCGGTGCAGGCTGCAAAAAGTGAGTTGTACAATTTAATTACTTCCATAATGCCGGATTTGCGTTTGGATTATCCGGAGTATTTTGAAAAATGGCAAACTTATTTAGATGGTTTTGACATCAATAAAAGCACGCCGCAACTTCCGGAAACCGCTTCGGAAAAGGAGCGCTATTTTATAACCGGTCGTGGTATTTTCTCTTCGTATTATAACGTGAAAAATCTGGAACAACGTCTAGGAAAGTATCGCATTGTAGCACCATTTTCCGGGATATTAACAGAAGCTTTGGTCAATAAAGGAACTTTAGTACGCTCAGGGCAAAAGCTGGGGGAATTTATAGATACATCGGTTTACGAACTGGAAGTAGCCGTAAGTAAACGTTTTGGCGACCTGTTAGAGTTAGGTGAAGAGGTGATGCTCTCAGACCGTAATGATATAGAGCAATTTACCGGAAAGGTAGTGCGCATCAATGGCCGCGTAGATCAGGCTACACAGACCATTCGGGTTTTTATAGAAGTTAAAGGTTCAGATAAGCTCAAAGAAGGCATGTATTTGCAAGCAAATCTTGAGGCTAGAGATGAGCCTAATGCGATTAGTATTCCGCGTCAATTACTCGTAGACAATTCACAAATCTACGTAGTACGTGATAGCATTTTGGATTTGGTAGAAATCAATCCGGTTTACTTTTCAGATAAAGAAGCTGTGATAAGCGGTTTGCCTGACGGTACGCAATACCTGTCAAAATCTGTTCCCGGAGCTTATGCCGGAATGCGCGTGAAGATTTTTGAAGATCAACAAGAATCAACACAGTAGGTTTATGAAAAAAATTATAAGCTACTTCATTAAGTATAGTGTTGCCGTAAATGTGGTGATACTGGCTTTCGTCATTTTTGGGATCATTGGTATTCTAAGAATGCGTTCGTCGTTCTTTCCACTTATAGACTCACAAATCATTACCATAAGTGTTGCTTATCCGGGTGCTGCACCTCAGGAAATTGAAGAAGGGGTGATCCTAAAAATTGAAGACAACCTCAAAGGCCTCGTTGGGATAGAACGTGTGACTTCAACTTCACGCGAAAACGGCGGAAGCGTAACAGTAGAGATTGAACAAGGAGAGGATATCAACGTGATTCTTGCCGAAGTTAAAAATGCGGTCGATCGCGTTCCCAGCTTTCCTACCGGTATGGAACCGCTCGTGGTGGCCAAGCAGGAAGCATTAGACAAACCATCAGTTTTGCGATAAGTGGCGAAACCTTAGATCTTGCCACGCTGAAGCAAATCGCGCGGTCTATTGAATATGATCTTCGGGCAATGGACGGGATCTCTCAAATTGAAATTACCGGTTTCCCTGAAGAAGAAATAGAAATTGCAGTACGTGAAAACGATCTGCTTGCTTATGGTCTTACCTTTCAGGAAGTTGCACAAGCCGTATCCAGAGCCAATATTCTCACCACCGGTGGAAATATTAAAACCGAAACCGAGGACTATCTCATACGCGCAAATAACCGCGCGTATTATGGTAAAGAACTTACCAATCTAATTGTTCGTGCAAACCCTGATGGTTCGCTTATACGCTTAAGCGATGTGGCGGTAATAAGAGATCGTTTTTCTGAAACGCCTAACGCATCCTACTTTAATGGGAATCTTGCAGTAAACGTAGAAATTAGCAATACCAATAACGAAGATCTATTACCTACCGCAGCTAAGGTTAAAGATTATATAGAAGACTTTAATAAGCGTTATGATGCCGTTCAGATCGATATTACTTCAGATTCTTCGATACGTTTAGAGCAGCGTACGCAGTTGTTAGTGGTAAATGGAGCAGAAGGTATCTTACTGGTATTACTCTTTTTGTCTTTCTTCTTAAATACGCGATTGGCATTTTGGGTAGCTGCGGGGATTCCGGTAGCGTTTTTAGGAATGTTCATATTTGCAGGAGGCTTTGGTGTTACGATAAACGTGCTTTCCCTTTTTGGGATGATCATCGTGATAGGTATTCTGGTAGACGACGGTATCGTGATCTCAGAGAATATTTATCAGCATTATGAGATGGGAAAAACGCCAATTCGTGCCGCAATTGATGGTACGATGGAAGTTATTCCGCCAATTATCTCTGCAATCATACAACGGTTCTGGCCTTTTCAACTTTCTTGTTTTTAGACAGTAGAATAGGAGAATTCTTTGGCGAAGTCTCCACGGTGGTGATTCTTACTTTGGTGGTTTCGCTGGTAGAAGCCTTGATCATTTTGCCGGCGCATATTGCACATAGTAAAGCCTTGGTGAATGAGTCTGATGAAGCTGTTGCCTCCAAAACGGGCATTGATAAATTCTTATATAAACTGCGCTTTTTTAATGAAAAGGGTGATCAATTCATGTCTTACATGCGGGATAAGCTATATACGCCAACACTCAAGTTTGTATTAAAAAATCAATTGCTTTCGCTATGTGTGCTTTTAGCGCTTTTTGTACTTACGATAAGTTCTATAATGGGTAGCGTGGTAGGCGTAACTATATTCCCCAACGTGGCTAGTGATACGGTTTCTATTGAATTGCTGATGCCGGAAGGAACAAACCCTGAGCGTACCGATAGTATAATCACTATGGTAGAAGATGCGGCCTGGGTAGTGAATGAAGATTTCACTTCGCGTCAAACCGATGAAATGCAGGTTATTGAAAACATTATCAAGCGTGTAGGACCTGGGAATAATAAGGCTTCTTTACGTATCAACCTCCTGCCGGGAGAGTTTAGAGATTTTTCCTCGCCAGAAATTACCAATGCGATACGAGATGAAGTTGGTGGTGTTTTTGGTGTAGAACGCCTCACGTTTGGTTCTGGTGGTAATTTTGGTGGAAGTCCGATCTCTATTTCTTTATTGGGTAATAATACCGAAGAATTAGAAGCTGCTAAAGAGGAGTTAAGAGCCAAACTGGAAGATAATATTTTACTACGAGATGTTGTAGATACCGATCCTGAAGGGATAAAGGAAATTCAAATTGAGCTGAAAGAAACCGCATATTCCTTAGGTCTTAACCTGAACAGTGTGATGGCACAAGTGCGTAGCGGATTTTTTGGTACACAGGCGCAGCGTTTTCAGCGTGGACAAGATGAGATTCGAGTTTGGGTGCGCTATGATCGCAGCGACCGTAGCAGCCTAAATGATCTTGATGATATGCGCATCGTTACGCCTTCAGGAGATCGAATTCCGCTGCGCGAAATTGCAACTTATACCATTTCACGTGGAGACGAATCTATAAGTCATTTAGAAGGACAGCGTGAGATTCAAGTCAACGCAGATATGGCAGATCCTAACGGAAGTGTAACCGATATTATGGCCGATATTCAGCAGAATATTATGCCAGATATTTTATCAAAATATCAAACACTTTCAGTCTCTTATGAAGGTCAAAATCGAGAAGCTGAAAAATTAAGCAGTTCTGCAAATAAAGTGGTTTGGGTGATTTTGTTCTTGATCTACGCGACCATCGCTTTTACCTTCCGTAGTTATAGTCAGCCGTTTTTACTGTTGTTTATGATACCTTTCAGCATTATTGGTGTCGCTTGGGGGCATTATTTTCACGGATTCCCAATCAACGTGCTTTCAGCATTAGGGATTATTGCATTAATCGGTATTATGGTTAACGACGGACTGGTGCTTATAGGTAAATTAAACGGATCGTTAAAAGCAGGAGTTAAGTTTGAAGAAGCACTTATGGATGCCGGTAAATCGCGTTTTAGAGCAATTTTCTTAACGAGTATCACAACCATTGCAGGTCTTGCTCCATTATTGCTTGAAAAGAGTAGACAGGCGCAGTTTTTAAAGCCTATGGCGATCTCTATTTCTTACGGAATTGGGATAGCGACAATACTTACTTTATTGATGTTGCCGTTGCTTTTATCAATTTCCAATACCATTAAAACCAAAGCAGCTTGGGTAAAAACTGGTAAGGAGCCTTCTCGTGAAGATGTTGAGCGCGCAATTAAAGAATTAAAAGAAGAAGATGAAGCTCACTAGTATACAATTTTTAGTAGTCGGTGTATTTGTGCTGATGCTGCCTTTTTGCGCTACAGCTCAGGAAGAAGTGCTCTCCAAGTCTGAGGCGATCGCACTTACTCTGGAGAATAATTACAATATTGCTGTTGCCGGTAATACGGTGGAAATCGCAGAAAATAATGCAGATTTATTGAATTCTAATTACTTGCCTAGCATCTTTGGTCTTGCCGGCGCAAATTACAGTGTTCAAGATCAACAGACAGATAGGGACGATGGACAATCTTTTGAATTGAATGATGCCAGATCAGAAAGTTACAATGCTTCATTAAATCTGGAGTATACCCTTTTTGATGGTTTAGGAAGATTGTACAATTATAAAAGTCTAAAAGAGAATTACAACCTTTCAAAATTAGAGGCAAGAGAAACTATAGAGAATACGGTTTTACAATTATTCTCTGTGTATTATGAGGTTGCACGTCTTACCGAAAATGTTGAGATCCTAGAGCAAACGCTTGAGATCTCGAGAAATAGAGTTAAACGAGCCGGATATCAGTTTGATTACGGCCAAAACACAAAGCTAGAGGTGCTTAATGCTGAAGTTGATGTGACCAATGACAGTATTAATTTGATGAACACCCGCCAACTTTTGCAAAACACAAAGCGCGATCTTAATGTGGTGCTCGCCAGAAATTTGCAAGCAGGATTTGCAGTAGATACCAATGTGACGTTTATTCCAAAAATTCAATTGGAGTCTTATATTGATCTCGCTCAGGAAAATAATGTGCGCATCTTACAAAGCGAATCAGCAATCACGCTGAGCGAATATGATATACAATCTTCTAAGGCGCGTTTTTTACCTACGGTGGGACTTTCGGGCTCTTATGGTTGGAATGAGTCGATCTCTCCGGCTTCTGCTTTCTTTGGCGGTAGTACACGGCAAACTACAGGATGGCAAGGCGGATTAAGCTTACGCTGGAATCTTTTTGACGGTGGTACTAGCATAACGCAGTTTAAGAATGCAAAAATAGCCAAGGATAATCAAGAATTATTGAAGCAACAAATTGAACTTGAGGTGGAGCGCGACATTGCAAATGCACTCGGTAATTATGAGAATCTTGTCGACGTTTTTGAAATTCAAGAGCAAAATGTGATCACCAATAAAAACAACTTTGAACGTTCAAAAGAGCGCTTCAATCTGGGGCAAATCACTTCGATAGAGTTTAGGCAGGCGCAGATCAATCTCATCAATGCGCAAACCAACAAAAACCTGGCGAAGTACGAAGCGAAGTTTGCAGAGCTTCAGCTTTTGCAGCAAATAGGCCAGTTGCTTAATATCGAATTTTAAGATGGAAGAACACTTTTTTCAATGTCCTTATTGCTGGGAGGAGATCTCGATGCTGCTGGATACTTCGGTACGCTATCAGGTATATGTTGAAGATTGTGAGGTGTGCTGTAACCCTATTGAGCTCACTGTTGCTTATGAAGATGCGGTGCTGACGCAATTTCAAGCCTCAAGTATTGAGCAATAAACCTTAACTTTAAAGGCGTATGCTGCAATAGAATCGCAATAATTCGAGAGTTGATTTAAAAAATATCAAGTGCTTCTAGATTTTAGTTTATCTGAAAATTCAATAGGTTACATCGTAGAAGGCACGATGGACTATAAAGCTGTTCAGGAATTGAAAGGTGCGATTCTGAAAAAACTTGAGAAACACGACAGCATCAACCTTTACCTTGAAGATAACAATATTGACCGTTTTACGCTAGATGCTGTGTTTATCGCCGGTATTTTCCCCATGCAGCACAAAAACCAACTCAATAAAATAGCGATGGTAACCAATCGCAAATGGATTCATATGATCGCCAACTTCAATAAAGCGGTTATAGGAAAAGATATGCGCAATTTTACGACCGACCGGCGCACAGAGGCAATTGCCTGGATCGCTTCAGATTAATCTAATGCCGTAACGGTTTTCAACATTCCATCTTTTAAATTGAGCCATAGATAATTAAAAAAGGACTTGGTTTGATTTCTGTTAACGTCTCCAGAACCTTCTTTAAAACCACCTTCATCATTCTTGCTGGTTTTAGAAATGAAAATATTAGCCAAAGTTGAAACCAGCCATTTTTTCTTTCCTTTCTCTTGATTGAGAATGCTTACTTTAAAATCATCATAAGTCATCTGCATATCGATATGCGAACTGTAGTTGTTACCGTAAATGGTAAAATAAGTACGGGCTACGCTTCCGGTCATTTCAACACCCAGATTAGGACCTGTAAATGCTTGTAGTTGTTTTGCAGGTAAGTTAGAAAGTGTTCCTACAAATCTAAATTTATCCTGCGCGTCTTGAACATCAAAATCCCAATCTACAGAAAAGGGTGCGCTTTTCATAAATCGGGCATTAAGGTCAATTTTAGTCTTCTTTTCACCTTTTTTATAAGTGTTTCCTACGTTGGTGATGGTCGCATTCAGGTTGTCAAAATACAATTGACCGGCCTGCTCTTGATTATTTACGCGTTCGGTATACGTGATGCCTCCATTTTTGAGTGCAATCGTATCTATCATCAAGTCAAACTTTAGCTCACGCAACATTTTAGAATACAAGGCTTTTGTGCTGTTATCATCTGCGATACGCTTGTCGCGATAGATATCTAAAAACGGCGCTTCTAAAGTTAGTTTTGGCGCTTTAAAGAAGAACTTGCCGTCATTTTGCCCGTAGGTTAGATTAGAGATGTCAACCTTTTTAATCGTGAAATTCATATGGTCTCTTTCCTTAGAAATCAACTCAGACAGTTTGCTTCGGGAAACTTCGGTAACTAACTGGGTTTCGTTTAGGCTTAAAGAAGAGCCGTTCCACTCGAGATGTTTTATTTTAAGTGCGTCATACGCATTTGTTTTGTAATAGATCGAGTCGGTTTTAATCAACACACTTTCATATTCAAAAGGGCGTAAAATACGTTGAGATTCTGCCGGCGTGACGTTTTTAAGGTCAAGAGAAAAATGAGCGGTGTGTAAAGCGACTTCGCTTGATCGAGGTTTTAAGATTTGAATATAAGCCGCCTTGAGGTCAAAATCTTTGATTTTAAACTTTCGATCTAGTTTTTCTTCGGTTAATGGGTTATCTAGGCTGTCTGAATTGGTTTGTTTTTTAGGTTCAGCTGAGGACTGCTTATAATGCGTTAGCGTATCGGCTTCAATACTTACTTGATTAAAGTAGATGTCTTTGCTTTTAAAATAGCGCCAATGCTTAAAACCTTTCAGGTTAACTGTTGCATTTTTCACTTCGCTTTTGGGGACACTGTCAGAAATATTAATGCGTACCGTTGCATTTTTTAGGCTTGCATTTCCTTGCCAACTATCGATGTCTAATTCCTCATATTCGATAGCTAAGGAAGAAGGTAGTTTGGTCTGGATGATATCTCTTAGTTGATTTTCCAGATAGGTGTTGAGGTATAAAGCAGCTGCTCCCAGCAGCACTATAAATATTAAAAGGCCAATTAAAAATTTTTTCATCCTGCTAAAGATATCTAATACTCAGGCTACTAAATGTTATTGAAACGATAATATTCTAAAAGAATAAAAAAATATCAAAAAGGGGCTTGTGAGAACAGAAAAAGGGTTGTATATTTGCCGTCCAATATCGCGGGATAGAGCAGTAGGTAGCTCGTCGGGCTCATAACCCGAAGGTCACTGGTTCGAGTCCAGTTCCCGCTACTAGATATATAAAACCCTCAGTAAGCACTGAGGGTTTTGTCGTTTAAGGAAAAAAGTGTTACAAATTTGACAAGATCTTTATCTTTAATTGTATCTAAACAATTGGTAATTATGCTGTTGGGTGAAAAGGGCTTTTGGCCAGTGTATGAAATGAGCATAATTAATTAGAAAAGTTATCTTAGCAGTATGGGAACAGAGGTGAATATCGAACCAGATATGTTGACTTGGGCAGTGGCTCGAGCTGGTTTTGATTTGAACGAATTTTCCGAAAAGTTTCCAAACTTAACAAAGTGGATTAATGGTGAAAAAAATCCAACTGTTAAGCAGTTAGAGGCTTTTTCCAAAAAGGTTCATATTCCTTTTGGATACCTATTTCTTGCCGAGCCGCCAATCGAAAATTTACCTATTCCTTTTTTTAGAACAAATTCACCGGAAAGCGATCAAATAAATCTGAATATTTACGATACTGTATTGCTTATGGAGCAAAGACAGGATTGGCTTAGTAATTATCTTCAAGAGAATAATTACGATAAATTAGACTTTGTTGGAAAGTATGAGGATGTTTTCGATGAAAGGACAATTGTCGATGATATTCGTAAAACTCTTAATCTTTCCGAAACTTGGGCGAGCAATTATGGTACTTGGGAAGAATCTTTGAATAAACTTGTTGAGCATATAGAGGATTGTGGGATTATAGTTGTGTTTAATGGAATTGTTGAGAACAATGTTTATAGAAAGATACCTGTAGAAGAATGTAGAGGTTTTATTTTAATTGATGATTACGCGCCGTTTATGTTTATTAACAATGGCGATTCTAAAGCAGCACAGATGTTTACAATTGTGCACGAGTTGGCACATGTTTGGGTAGGGGCTAGTGCAGGATTTGATATCGGAAAATTACTTCCGGCAGATGATCCAATAGAGATATTATGTGATAAAGTTGCTGCTGAGTTTCTTGTGCCGGAAAGAGCATTTAATTTGTTCTGGCAACATAATCCAGTAATAAAGAGTGCATCCAAGTATTTTAAAGTCAGTGAAATTGTAATCGCTAGGAGAGCATTAGATACGAATAAAATAAGTAAGGCAGAGTTTTTTGAATTTTATAATGAATATAAAAATAGAGAGTATGTAAAAAATGAAAATAGGAAGTCTGGAGGCAATTTTTATTTAACTACTAAAAAAAGATTAAGTCCAACTTTTGCAGCTCATATTAATAATGCTGTAAATACAGGCCAGTTACTTTATAGAGATGCATATAAACTTACAAGTTTGAAAGGAGATACCTTTAAGACTTTTTTTACTGAACATCTTTAATGAAAGTATACGTAGTTGATAGTAATTTTTTCATTAACGCTCATAGGGCATATTATCCCCTAGATGTAGCGCATAGCTTTTGGAATAAAGTGAAAGAATTGGCGGAAAAAGGATCAATAATCAGCATAGATAAAGTCAAAAACGAAATTTTTGATCGAAACGATGATTTGGAGGCCTGGTGTTCTGCTAATTTACCGGAAGATTTTTTCAAAAGTACAGATTCTGTAATTCTTGAATATAGCCAGGTTTCCAATTGGGCCGTTTCTCATTCTTCCCATTATTTACCTAATGCCCTTAATGAATTTTTGGGTGCAGATGAGGCTGATGCATTTCTTGTAGCTTTTTCATTAGCCGATCATAGCAACAGAATAATAGTAACTCAAGAAGTTAGTCAGCCTCAACGCAGAAATAAAATTAAGATTCCAGAACCGTGTAACCATTTTAATGTTCGCTATATGCCGACAATGGACATGCTAAGAGATTTGGGAGAAACCTTTTAGCCTTTTTTAATGCGTCTAAATTGAATTCTTATACAATAATATTAGGGTGTTTTTCTAATGAGTAAGGTAGTCATCGACCGTTCATCCTGCACATTGGTGGATTTTACCGGTTCCAGCAATTCGATAGGAAATTCTTCTAAAAGTTTAGAAATACGATCGCGCGTTAGGTAATAGGTACCTTTTTGTCCGGTGACTTTATATTTTATAACAGGAGCATTTCCGTCTAACCCAATATCTGAAGCCATCCTGATCAACAAACTTCCCTCAGGTTTCAAAACTCGAATCAATTCGCTAAACATTGCCGTAAACTGGTTTTCGTCTTCTGCAAAATGCAATACCGCACAGCATAAAATGTGATCAAAGCTAGCGTCTGCATACGGCAACGCGTCTAAATTTTCTATTTGAAATGCTGATGCCGAATTGGGGTAACGCTCTTTAGCTTCTGCTATAAAATCGCTATCGATATCAATTCCCGCGATTTCAAAGTTGTTTTGATAAAACCAATTCAGATTACGACCTCTGGCACATCCGGCATCCAGAATGTGCTGTCCGGCTAAGTAACGCTGTTTTAAAATTTGGTCGATGACATAAATGTCGGTATTGCCAATGGCTTTATGCAGTTCTTGTTGATTCATACTAATGTGTGTTAACTGTTTAAAAATACAATTTGTGGCAAGAAGTTTTTTAAAGCCTTAAGTAACAATGATTACCAAAACTTTGATTTCCCGCCTGTATTTTTACAATTGCTTAAAACAAATAATTTAAAATCATTGTGTTATGGGAATACTTAGTGTGCTTTTTGGGGTTCAGTCTCCAAAATCAGAAAATATAAAAATACTTGCTCCAGCCGAATTTAATGCGGCTATTACTCAAAAGAACGTTCAACTTGTAGATGTGCGTACGCCACGAGAATTCAGTGGTGGTGCCATTAGAAATGCGATTAATATTGACGTATTTCAGAAAAATCTATTCCACGAAAAAGCCAATAAATTAGACAAGCAAAAGCCGGTTTATCTCTATTGCAGATCTGGAAACAGAAGTCAGCAGGCAGCGCGAATGCTTGTTTCTGCTGGTTTTGAACAGGTATTTGATTTGCGAGGAGGCTATATGAATTGGCCGTATTAAGAGGTTGTAGCTATTGATGCATAAAATGTTCTGTAGAAAATAGTCTGAAGAATATCATAATCCTTTGAGATGCAATTTATCTGAAGTATGTATTTAGCGGTAACAAGTGTTAATAGATGAGTAATTAGAGCACTTAATTACGGCGATATGCATTTACATTGAAGCCATAATAAAGCTACTTTCAGTCACAGTTTCTGTGGTAAAGTGTGGACTTACTGTGGATTCAGTGTGGGATGAGTGTGGATTTATTTTATTAATTGTGAGGTTTATGTTGCGTTTTGGACTAGTGTGTTTGATGGATGTAATTTGTTTTTTAATCCTTCTGTTAAGCTTGCGGAACACTATTTCTTGGTCAGGTTGCTTCCACTATAACTAAAAAAGCGAGCTTTCTTCTATTTCGAAAAAAGCTCGTTTTTTAGATTTAATAAAAATGAGATTAGTTGAAACCTATTTCCTCAAGTCCTTTATGACTGATTTGAATCGCCTCAAGCGGCTCGTGATTAAAAGTCTGGTCTTGCTCTACAAAATAGTATTGCATTCCTGATTTATCTTTATTGGCTAAAATTTTAGCAAAATCAATGGTTCCTTCTCCAACAGGAGCAAAGCGTCCCTGATCATCCATGTCTTTCACGTGCCATAGTTTAAAACGTCCCGGGTATTTTTCAAAATATGTAACAGGATCGGCTCCGGCTTTGGTTACCCAATATAAGTCCATTTGAAAGTTTACAAATTCTGGATCTGTATTTTCAAGCATATATTCAATAGGTACGATGCCTTCAGCATTTTCTTTATACTCAAAGTCGTGGTTGTGATAAAGTAGTTTTAAGCCTTGCTCCTTACATTTTTTGCCCAAAGTGGTAAGAATATCGGTTAGTTCTTTTGCTGTTCCATCCATTCCCATAGTACGTGCTTCGGCATCAAAAGTGAACATACCCATAGGAGGCACGGGCACAACAAAATATTCAAAACCTGCAGCTTTAACGTCTGCGATCATTTGATCTGCATTTTCTAAGGTTACCGATCCTTGATGTGTACTCACCGGTTTAATATCTATAGACTCTAAAAATGATTTAAAATCCTGAGGAGTCATATTGTAAAATTTTCCATCGGCATATCCTGCAGCTTCTATGTAAGCATAACCGTCATCATAAACGGTCTCTAGTGTTCCTTTAGGATCTTCACCCATTGCGTCTCTTAGTGTATATAAAGCTAAGCCACCAAAGTTTGCTACTTCTTCGGTTTCGATAGTTGTAGTTATAGTTTCGTCAGTTTCAGACTTTTTCGTTTCACCACAAGAAAGTAGCAATGTGGTGCAAAATGAAAGGAGGAAAATTCTGTAAAAGAAATTAGGTATTCGGTGCGTTGACATGGTTTGTGTGATTTATATGAAAAGTTTTTCTGTTTAAATTATTAAATAACCAATTTAGGCATTAAAATATGATAAATATTTAATTTCTGTAAGAAGTCGATTTTTATTTGATAATTGTCAAAGCTAAGTTACATTTGCGCACCATTTTTGGGACATTAACTCAGTTGGTTTAGAGTGTCACGTCGACAACGTGGAAGTCATTGGTTCGAATCCAATATGTCCCACATAAGCTTTCAAGCAGATACGTTTGAAAGCTTTTTTTGTTTTGATCTGGTGTCTCTTGGTGTAAAATACCTTTTATCGGGTATTTTATAGGTCAATAATCACTTGTAAATTGCTAATGTAATATAAAGAACACCATCAAGGGTGGGGCTAATTACATAAAATTCATGTTGAATTTAGATTTGAATGAGCTTATAAAGAGTTAGGGGACTTTATAGGCTCATTTTTTTTGGCATTGCTATAATATCTACTTTCCCAAGCTTGTTCTGAATGTGTTTACTGTACTAGATCGAGTAAGGTTTCTAGTTTCATTCCGCGTGAACCTTTGATCAAGATGGTAGCATCGGCTAAAGCTTTTTGAAGGCTAACGGGAAGATTTTGTTCCTTAAGCTGATTGACATCGGTAAACTTAAAAGCTGTAGTATTGGTCTTCTCAAAATGTGAACCTAAAAGAATGAGATGGTCAATATCTAATTGGGCAGCAAGATTTGCAATAAATTGATGCTCGTACGCTGAGGTTTCTCCCAATTCAAACATATCTCCCAAGAAGGCAATTTTAGGTCCTTGGCGTTCTAGACCTGCAAAATTGCGTAGTGCTGCTTCCATACTTGTAGGATTGGCATTATAGGCATCAAGTATAATTGTTTGATCTCCGTTGTTTATAATTTGTGACCTGTTGTTTTTAGGTACGTAAGCTTCTAAGGCTTCTTTTATATCTTCTGCCGAAATTTTAAAGAATGTACCTATTGCTGCAGCAGCAGCAAGATTGATGGTGTTGTATTGCCCCATTAAATTACTGTTCACTGTAATTTCATCAAACTGAAAATTAGCAAAAGGCTGTGCCGTGTGGTAAACAATATTTAAATCGGTTTCCTGATGCGCGCTGAAGCAAAACGTGTGTGTGCTGCCGAGCTTTTCTGCCTGAATAGGATCGTCAAGATTTAAAAAGAGCGTTCCTTTATGAGCGATAAGATAATCGTAAAGTTCGCTTTTCCCTTTGATCACTCCTTGAACGCTACCAAAACCTTCTAAATGCGCTTTGCCAAAATTGGTGATGTAACCAAAGTCAGGAGCTGCGATCGCCGTCAAATCAGCAATTTCTCCGATGTGGTTTGCACCCATTTCAACGATACCCATTTCGGTATTTTTATTCATACTTAAGAGTGTAAGAGGTACACCTATATGATTGTTGAGGTTGCCTTGAGTTGCGGTGGTTTTGAATTTTTTTGAAAGTACACTGTTGATGAGTTCTTTTGTGGTGGTTTTACCATTGCTACCGGTTAACGCAAGCACCGGAATATCGAGATATTTCCTATGCGCATGTGCTAAGTCTTGAAGGGTTTGAAGCACATCCTCAACTAAAATAGTCTTGTCTTTTAAATGGTATTCTTCTTCGTCAATTACGGCATGAGAAGCACCGGATTTCAGTGCTTGTTGTGCAAAACTATTCCCATTGAAGTTAGCACCTTTCAAAGCGAAGAATAAGGTGTTTGGTTCTATTTTTCTGGTATCGGTGCTTATTCCGTCACTTTGAAGAAATAATGCGTGTAGATCTTGAATGCTCATAGTAGAAGTAAACAACCTCAGGACAAGTCTGTCTGCCGAAAACGGCATGCCCATGAGGCATTGGTTAAAAACGAATTTTCAATTTTGAGGCGAGCCTAGGGGTATAAAACCTTTAGGCGGTGCCAATAAAAAAACGCCCTGAGTAAATTACAAAGGGCGTTTCAATAATATGAAATATTTCTTTTAGTTACGCGGAGTTTTATTCTTTGTAGATTTTGAACCTACACGAGACATCGCATTTCTAAAGCCAATATCATCAGTCGCCATAGTTTGTGGTAGATATCTACGTTGTGCAGGATCTAACCAATACTCGCGATCTCTCCAAGAGCCTCCTTTATATACGCGTACTTCGTCATCAACAAGGGTTGTGCGGTCGTTCTCTTTATCATACTCTTTGATCATCCCTTCTTCCCCTTCTCTAATGCGGTTAATAGGTGAATCATACATACGATCACTGTCACTGTCGGCGTCTGAAAAACTTTGATAATATCTCGAAGATTGTTTGTCTCCATCTCTAAAGTTTCGGTTATCGCTTTCAGAGAACTGTGTTCTTAAATAAGTTTCCTCATCATCTACAGGAACCTGAGCGATTTCTCCCGGAAGACCTCGTGCTACAATTTTACCATTTTCTAAAGTGTCATAAACAATATCTTCTGTAGTGAGAACTTTTACGGTACCGTCTTCGGTGATTGCATTTTTAGTATAAACGTTACCACGATAGTAGTTAAAGTCGTTGTACTCATCATCTACAATCGGTCTATAAACATCAGCAACCCATTCAGAAACGTTTCCGGCCATATCATAAAGACCATAATCGTTGGGTTCGTAGGATTTAATAGGTGCGGTAATGTCTGCATTGTCATCAGACCAACCTGCGATTCCACCATAATCACCATCTCCTTGTTTGAAGTTGGCTAATTGATCGCCGCGATTTCTTCGGTTACCAGATCTTGTGTAAGCACCGTCCCAAGGATATTTTTTTCTTCCGCGATAAACATTGTATTCTCTAAGGCCTACAAGACCTAAAGCTGCATATTCCCATTCAGCTTCAGTGGGAAGTCGGTATTTTGTAGTTGAAATGATACCGTCTTTCATCTGAACATAAATGTCTTTAGCTTCACCCGTAGAACCTGGATTGTTAGGGTTGGGTCTGGGTGTGTTATTTTTTTCACGTCGTTCTGAAGCTTTTCCTCCGCGAATTACATCATCCTGACCTCCATAGGTTAAGCTAGGAGCTTGTAGATAGGTGTCAGTATCAAAAGTTGATTGTGCGTCAACATTGTATTTTGCACCTTTTTGAGTAAAACCTTCTTGCTCTAGAACATATTCGTTGTAACGGTTAGTTCTCCACGTACTGAATTCTACAGCTTGAATCCAACTTACACCTACAACAGGATAGCGGGCATAAGCAGGGTGTCTTAGGTAGTTTTCGGTCATGGTTTCATTAAAACCTAAGCGGTTTCTCCATACCAACGTATCTGGCAAAGCGCCGTAATAAATGTTTCTATAATTCGCTTCTTCCGGAGGGAATACGCGTTTTAAGTAGTCTAGATATTCGAGGTACATCAGGTTGGTTACCTCTGTCTCATCCATATAAAATGACTGCACATGTTGTTGGGTAGGTGTGTTGTTCCAATCATGCATCACATCGTCCTGAACACGCCCCATAGTGAAGGTTCCACCTTCAATGAAGATCAAACCTGGCGCAGCTTCCTGTTCCTTGTAATCTGTATTTGCTTGAAATCCTCCGTCACGGTCATTTATACTCCATCCGGTGGCGCGGGAACTGTTTTTGTAGTCTTTGCCGTTACGGCCACAGCTCACTAAAAGCATCGTTGAAAGGCCAAAAACAAGCGTTTTAAACACAAGATTCCTATTCATATGAAAAAATTCTTAAGAAGATTTGGGACTGCAATATACTATAAAGTGCCCAAATTGCAATAAATAATTCATTTTTGCAAACGCTTAATCGTTATGATTCATTGGGGTTTACAGGGCATATAACGAAAATCAAATCCATTTAGTATAGTAATCTGATTTAAAAGGTTTATGTTAGTTTTAAGAACTGATTTGTATGAGAGCGAATTACCTTAAAATCTTTATGTTTTTGTGTGCGTTTTTGATAGTGCGCAATTCAGTTCTGAATGCTCAAGAAAAGCAGGTTGAGATCCGCTGGTCAGCGCCGGTTAATGTTGCTACTACAGAAAAACCGCTGATGGTTCCTAGTTTTGAAAAGGCACATTTTAGTTATTCGGTAAGCGAAGGTTTACGATTTGCAGATAAATGGAAGGTTTCGGCGGTATTTGATGCTTCGAGTGTTCAGCTTGGTGATGTGGTGTATGAGGCTATTTCTTCTACAGCCTTAAAAGATCTGAAGCTGGAGCTTATTCCTGATGCTCCAAATTTAATAGCAGCATTTTCAAAAATAAGAGGAGCTTCCTATTTTCAGTTTAGCATTTCGCCTATTGTAAAGAAAAACGGAACGGTAAAACGAATCACGCGTTTTTCGATTCGATATAACGCACAGCGAAAGCCAACTATCCAACAATCCCGATTACCAGGGCGTAGTAATTCTATTTTGGATTCAGGAGATTTTTATAAATTTCACATAGATACCACCGGAGTTTTTAGGTTGGATTATGAATTCTTAGAACGTTTAGGAATGGATGTTCAAAACATCAATCCGCAGCATTTGAAAATCTACGGGGATGGTGGAGCGATGCTTCCATTAAAAAATAGCGACAACACCATTTTTGATCCTCAGGAAAACGCGATAAAAGTTGTAGGTGCAGAAGATGGAAGTTTTGACCGTGAAGACTATATTCTTTTTTATGGCGAAGGCACACGGCAATTCAATGCTGAAAGCCTGACGCATGTTAACGCGTATGATAATAAGTCTTATTATTTTATTACAGCGAGTGGTGCGCCTGGATTACGCGTAGCGCCTATGGTTGAACCGGCAGGAGTTCCTGCGCGCACCATCACAACATTTAAGGATTATCAATTTCACGAGCGCGATACGTATAATCTGCTTAATTTGGGTAGGCGATGGTTTGGAGAGCGCTTTGATGTTGAAAATGAACAGCGTTTTGATTTTACATTTCCTAATCGTGTAAATAATACGCCTCTGGACATCAGAGTTTATACTGCAGCAATTTCAGAATCTCCCACTTCCTTTGGGTTAAATGTAAACGGTCAGGCGATTACGAATCTTAATATACTGCCGATTAACGAGTCGGTTCTGGCTCGAGAAGCCTTTTATGACAGTTATCGTTTTCCTGGTGCAAACCCTGCGATCAATGTTTCAGGAGATGCTATTAGTGTGGTGTTGCAATACAATAATAACGGTAATCCATCGAGCGAAGGCTATTTAGATTTTATTGCCGTTGAAGCGACACGCAGTTTAGCCGGTGTTGGAAACCAACTTTTATTTGATGGGATTACTCCTGAAATAGCAAATGAGATAGCGCGCTATGAGATTCAAAATGCTGCTGCTTTTACCGAAGTTTGGGAGATCGCGAGTCCTTCAGAGATAAGTAGTTTTCAGAATACTGAAGCTGCAGCTACCATAACTTTCAACACTGTGTTGAGTGCGACTAAAAAATATGTCGCGCTTCACCCTGAGGATTTCTACGAGCCTTCAATTGACGCCGGGAATACTTCCGTAGCAAATCAAAATATAAAAGGAACTATATTGCAGTCGGGGGGTGTTTTTACAGATGTAGATTATTTAATGATCACTCCCAATGAGCTGCGCACACAGGCTGAGCGACTGGCCCAGCACAATCGAACTTATAGAAATCTAAGTGTAAAAGTGGTTACGCTTGATGCAATCTATAACGAATTCAGTTCAGGAAAACAGGATATTGGCGCTATACGTAATTTGGTTAGGTATGTTTATGAAAACGCTTCATCATCAGAAAATAGATTAAAGTATCTCTGTTTGTTTGGAGATACCTCTTTTGATTACAAAGACCGAATTGACAATAACAATAATATTGTCCCTACCTTTAATACGTATTATAGTTTCTCGCAATCACAATCGTATATGAGTGATGATTTCTTCGGGAGTTTGGATCCTGAAGAAGGGGTGATCGAAAATAACAGTCCAGCAGGGAGTGGCGGTTCTGATCGTTTGGACATTGCTGTGGGAAGAATTCTCGCCGATACGCCATTGCTGGCCAAAACCGCAGTTGATAAAATCATTAGTTATGATGCGCGGGCTTCGTTTGGTCGCTGGCGTAACAATTTTGTGTTGGTTTCTGATGATGTTGATCAGCCTTGGGAATTTGCAGAGTTGGAGTCGACCATTGATGCTTTGGGGGATCAGATCCAGCAAGAGAAGCCCTTTATCAATGTCAAAAAGATTCACGCAGACAGCTATCAGCAACAATCTTCGGCAGGTGGGGATCGATATCCTGAGGTTAATGAGGCAATTGTAGATGCTTTAGAGTCTGGCGCTTTGGTAATGACTTACCTTGGGCACGGGGGTGAGAATACGCTGGCTTCAGAATTTATTTTTACTCGAGAAAATGCTCAGAATCTTGCAAATGGGGAGCGACTGCCGCTCATTGTTACAGTGACCTGTGAGTTTACCCGATTTGATAATCCCAATAGGGTTGCTGCCGGAGAAGAATTGTTTTGGAATGAATCCGGAGGGGCGGTTGGTCTTGTAGCGACGACTCGAGAGATCTCGGTCCGTTTGGGTGTCATATTTAATGAGGCACTGGCGTCTAATTTGTTTTCTTTTGGGACTAACACCATTAAAAGTGTTGCTGAAAATTTGCGGGAAACCAAAAACCAGATCAATGATGATAATCGAAGAGTGATCTTTTATATAGGTGATCCTGCGATGAAGTTGGCTTTTGCAAAACCTGATATTCGATTGACGGCGATAAACGACGTGCCTCTGTCGCAACCGGTAGATACACTCAAAGCGCTGAGTCGTGTTAAAATGAGTGGAGAAGTTGTTGATGAAAGTGGTCAGTTGATTCGGCAATATTCGGGTACGCTTTCAGCAACGGTTTATGATAAGTATATCAATCAGCAAACCTTAGGGAATGACGGTACCACAGATGCAAATGGAAATCTTCTGATTCTTGACTTCAAGACCTTAGGCGCTATTTTATACCGCGGCCAAGCCAGTGTAACTAATGGTGTTTTTGATTTTGAATTTGTAGTTCCTAGGGATGTTGCTATTCCTTTAGGTAATGGGCGTGTAAATTTTTACAGCGTACGTGATGGTGTGCCAGAAGATCAAGCGGGAGCTAATGAGCAAATTCTTGTAGGTGGACTCAATGAAAATGCTGCTGAAGATACCGAGGGGCCGCTTATCAATCTTTATATGAATGATGAGAATTTTGTGAGTGGAGGGATTACCAATACATCGCCTACACTTCTGGTAAAGCTAGAAGATGAAAGTGGAATTAATACAGCAGACGGTATAGGGCACGATTTGATCGCAATTTTAGACGGAGATGAAGAAAATCCAATTATCCTGAATGACTTTTATGAGAGTGATGTAGATAATTTCAATCTGGGGCAGGCTTTGCGAACTTTACGCGATTTGGAGCCTGGTTTACATACGGTAACTGTTATTGCTTGGGATACGTATAACAATTCATCTACGGCTGATTTACAATTTGTGGTTGCGGGGGATGAAGAGCTTAAGCTTGAGCGTGTGCTTAATTACCCTAATCCTTTTGTGAATTATACCGAGTTTTGGTTTAATCATAATCGGCCTTATGAGCCGCTGGAGGTTCAGGTTCAGATTTTTACAATTTCCGGAAAGGTAGTTAAAACCATCAATCAACTGGTGACGACTACCGGATTTTTATCAAGAGAAATCACTTGGGATGGACTTGATGATTTTGGTCAAAAATTAGGAAAAGGTGTTTATGTGTATAAGATTACCGTAAAATCTACGTTAACGAACAAGAAGGTTGAAAAGTTCGAGAAATTAGTCATCCTCTAAGGTTTATCTATATATTTGTGAAAAGACCCCGTATTAATGAATAGATCATTACTTGTTTTAGGCCTTTGTTTTACAGTTCTTCAAAATTTAAAAGCTCAGGAAGTTGAAGGGCGCCCCATAACTACCGGAGTTCCTTTCTTGGCAATTGCAGCAGACGCACGTTCTGCGGGAATGGGAGATCAAGGGGTGGCGACGCGTCCAGATGCATATTCGCAGCAGTGGAATCCTGCGAAGTATGCTTTTGTTGAGCAGCAACAGGGAGTGGGTTTTAATTACACACCTTATTTAAGTCAGATTGTTGATGATATTTTTTTAGGTCAGGTGACCTATTATAATCGAATTAATGATCGAAGCGCTTTTGCAGGGAGCATGCGTTACTTCAGTTTGGGAGATATTGAGTCTATTCAAAGCAGTAATCCGTCGCAAGCCGAATTAGAAAATCCGCTGATTTTAAGTCCGAATGAATTTACGCTCGATCTATCTTATGCCTTGCGTCTGGGAGATCGTTTTTCAATGGCTGTTGCCGGGCGCTATTTGCGTAGTAATTTGAGACTTCAGATCAACGAAGAAGATGCCAGTGCAGCAGGATCAATAGGTGTAGATATCGCTGGTTTTTATCAGTCAGAAGAAATAAGTTATGACGATTTCAATGGGCGATGGAGAGCAGGATTCAATATTTCAAACATAGGTCCAAAAATTCGATATGATGAGGCAGGTCAAGAAAACTTCATTCCTACCAACCTACGTCTAGGAGGTGGTTTTGATTTTATTCTTGATGCGTTTAATGTCATAGGGGTAGGTCTTGAATTCAATAAGTTGCTTGTGCCATCTCCGCAAGATTTTAATAATGATGGGGTGATCGATGGTTCTGATGCAGAAGCCTATCAGGCGATTGGCTTTTTTGAAGGAATGTTTCAATCTTTTGGAGATGCACCTAACGGAATAAGTGAAGAAATTAAAGAAGTGACCTGGTCTTTAGGTGCAGAATATAAATATGACGATGCGTTTGCTCTGCGTGCAGGGTATTTTAATGAAAGTGATTTAAAAGGTGCTCGTAAGTTCGCTACACTTGGTTTAGGATTCAAATATTCTGCAATAGATATCGACGTTTCTTATTTGTTCTCTACAACTCAAGTACGTAATCCATTAGAAAACACGCTTCGTTTTGGGATTACCTTCAGCTTTGGTAATGAGTATGTAGAATACTAAATTTCAGTATGAAAAAAATTAAAATAGAAGCTGAACTTGAGGTTTATGAAGACTTTTCAGAATTACCTCAAGATATTCAGCAGCTTATGAAAGATGCTTTTGCGGCGCGAGATTCAGCTTACGCACCTTATTCAGAATTTCACGTGGGAGCTGCTTTGTTGCTTTCTAATGGTGAGATTGTAAAAGGAAGCAATCAAGAAAACGCTGCCTATCCTTCTGGTCTTTGTGCAGAGCGAACTGCGATTTATTATGCAGGAGCCAATTTTCCCGACGAAAAACTTGAGGTTATGGCGATCTCTGCGACAGGAAAGCGCAAGCCTTCTACGACACCAATACCACCTTGTGGTGCGTGTCGTCAAGCTATAGCGGAGTATGAAGTAAAGCAAAAACAGCCGGTAGTGATTTATTTTATGGGCGCTAGCGGTAAGGTTTTTAAAAGCGATTCGCTTAGCAATTTGTTGCCGTTTATTTTCACACAAGAATATCTGTAAAATAGCGCGCTAGCTAGCGCTTAAATCCCCTGCGGATTCCCTTCAATTTTTTCTTCAAAGATTTTCACGCTTCGTCCTGAATATACTATTTTTGTTCTCCGTCTTTTTAGGCGAAACGATTATGCCGAGTAAAAATCTTGGTAGGTTTAACAAAATGATGATTTGAAGAGGTTTCTCAAATCGTTGATAAAACTCACAGCGTGAGTAAAGTGTATAGATAAATCTATAATTTAATGAAAGAAATCACAAAAGAGGTATACCTAAACTGGTATGAGGAGATGTCCTTCTGGCGCAAGTTTGAAGATAAACTGGCACAAGTTTATATTCAGCAAAAGGTGCGAGGATTTTTGCATTTGTATAATGGTCAAGAGGCAATACTCGCTGGTGCCCTTCACGCAATGGATCTTACAAAAGATAAGATGATTACGGCTTACCGTAACCATGTGCAGCCAATAGGTATGGGAGAAGATCCTAAACGTGTTATGGCTGAACTCTACGGAAAGAAGACGGGTACTTCTATGGGATTAGGTGGTTCTATGCACATCTTTTCTAAAGAACATCGTTTTTATGGTGGTCACGGTATTGTAGGGGGGCAGATTCCTCTAGGAGCCGGTCTTGCCTTTGGTGATAAATACTTTAAGCGCGATGCGGTAACCTTAACCTTTTTTGGAGACGGTGCTGCGCGTCAAGGTTCGTTGCACGAGACGTTTAACATGGCGATGAACTGGAAACTTCCGGTGGTATTTTGCGTTGAGAACAACGGTTATGCGATGGGGACTTCAGTAAAGCGTACGGCAAACCACGAGGATATCTGGAAGCTTGGTCTTGGTTATGAAATGCCTTGCGGACCAGTAGATGCGATGAATCCTGTGGCTGTGGCAGAAGCTTTTGACGAGGCGATCGCTAGAGCCCGTCGTGGAGATGGGCCAACGTTCTTAGAATTGAAAACCTATCGTTACAGAGGGCACTCAATGAGTGATGCTCAAAAGTATAGAACAAAAGATGAGGTAGCAGAATATCAAAAGATCGATCCGATCACACAAGTGAAGGATATCTTGTTAGAGAAAAAATTTGCTACAGAAGAAGAATTGAAGGCAATTGATAAGCGTGTTAAAAAACGTGTTGCCGAGTGTGAGAAATTTGCTGAAGAAAGTGACTTCCCTGAGAAAGAAGTTATGTATGATGTAGTTTACGAGCAGGAAGATTATCCATTTTTAGCACATAAACCAGAATAATATTATGGCAGAAGTAATTAAGATGCCCCGCCTTAGTGATACAATGGAAGAAGGAACCGTTGCATCTTGGCTAAAGAAAAAAGGTGATAAAGTAGAAGAAGGAGACATCCTTGCAGAGATTGAAACGGACAAAGCGACGATGGAGTTCGAATCATTCTATGAGGGAACGCTACTACATATAGGAATCGAGGAAGGTGAGACAGCAAATGTTGATGCGCTGCTTGCAATAATCGGTGAAGAAGGAGAGGATATTTCTGGTTTGATCGATGGAAGCGCAGATGCAGGATCTGATGCTGAAGAAGAATCTTCAGAGGATGATAGCGCAGAAGATGCTGAGGCTTCAAATGAAGAAGAAAGCGATGATGCTGCTGAAGAAACTTCTGATGATGCTGGTTCAGAAATTCCTGAAGGTGTTGAGGTGGTAACTATGCCACGTCTTAGCGACACGATGGAAGAAGGAACCGTTGCATCTTGGTTAAAAAAAGAAGGTGACAGCGTTGATGAAGGAGATATTCTTGCAGAAATAGAAACCGATAAAGCGACTATGGAGTTTGAGTCGTTTTATAAAGGAACTTTACTTCATATCGGTATTCAAGAAGGAGAAACTGCAAAAGTTGATTCACTACTTGCAATCATTGGTGAAGAAGGAACTGATGTTTCTGGTGTTATTAGCAATTTCAAATCTGGAGGAGCTAAGAAAGAAGCGCCGAAGAAAGAAGAAAAGCCTAAAAAAGAGGCTCCGAAAAAAGAAGAAGCTAAGAAAGAAGCTCCTAAAAAGGAGGCGCCTAAAAAGGAAGAATCAAAACCGGCAAAAAATACTTCATCTAGTGATGGTCGTATTTTTGCTTCGCCATTGGCTAAAAAACTGGCTGAGGAAAAGGGTATTGATCTGGCAAAAGTTCCGGGAAGTGGAGAGAATGGTCGCGTAGTGCGCAAAGATATTGAGAACTATACTCCGGCAGCTTCGGGAGCAGGTGTGCAGCAATTTGTTGCAACAGGTGAAGAAAGCTATGAGGATGTAAATAATTCTCAAATGCGTAAGGCGATTGCCAAGTCTCTTGGTAAATCAAAATTCACCGCACCGCATTACTACTTGAATGTAGAGTTTGATATGGAAAACATGATTGCTTTCCGCAGTCAGTTTAACCAGCTTCCGGATACTAAAGTGTCATATAACGATATGATTATTAAAGCGGTTTCTATCGCTTTAAAACAGCATCCTCAAGTAAACTCGCAATGGTTTGACGATAAGATGCGTTTAAATAATCACGTGCATATTGGTGTGGCAGTTGCTGTGCCAGACGGACTTGTAGTTCCTGTTGTTGAATTTGCAAATGAGAAGTCTTTACAGCAAATCAATGCTGAAGTAAAAGAGCTTGCAGGTAAAGCACGTAACAAAAAACTAAAGCCGGAAGAAATGCAAGGAAGTACCTTTACCATTTCTAACCTGGGAATGTTTGGTATTACAAACTTTACTTCGATCATCAATCAGCCTAACTCAGCGATCTTATCAGTAGGATCGATCATTGAGAAGCCGGTGGTGAAAGATGGTAAAATTGTAGTTGGTAACACAATGACCTTGTCTATGGCTTGTGATCACCGTACTATTGATGGTGCCACAGGTGCTCAGTTTTTACAAACATTGAAAACCTATATCGAGAATCCGGTATTGATGTTGGCTTAATTTAAGCAGCATTTTAAAAATAGATAACTTAAAAACCCATCAACATTTGATGGGTTTTTTTATATTGAACGTATGAAAAGAATTTTTTTAAGTCTGGTATATTGTACAGTATTGGCCTGCGGAAGCACTGCTGATGTACGTCAAGTTGATGCAGGAGCTGCCGCAGAAGCTTCAGAAGGTTATACGGTCTCAAATGAGCCGGCAGAAACCATCAAATCAACGGTAGCGCCTGATCCTGCTTCGGTTGCATTTCAAAAGCACGTTGACGCTTCAGCTATCAAACGACATATCGAATTTTTAGCTTCTGACGCCCTTGCCGGTAGAAAAACAGGCACAGATGGCATAGAAGAGGCAGCGACCTATATTATTAAAGAATTTCAGCAAGCTGGTGTAAAGCCTTACTTCACTTCGTATAGGGATAAGTTTGATGCAAAAGGTGTCGACGGTTACAATGTGGTTGGGATGCTTGAAGGAACTGATGCTGACTTGAAAAAGGAATTTATTGTGATCGGTGCACATTATGATCACATTGGTACGGCGAATGCTGACGGTGAAGACACTATTGCCAATGGAGCTAATGATAATGCTTCAGGAACTTCAGCTGTTATAGAATTGGCTAAGTATTTTGCTAAGGCAAAAACCAATAAGCGTAGTATTATCTTTGCGCTTTTTTCTGCGGAAGAACTGGGGCTGTTAGGATCAGCACATTTGGCTGAACGTCTTAAAACGACGAGCATCAATCCGTATGTAATGTTCAACATAGAAATGATAGGTGTGCCAATGACCGATAAGGATTATACAGTTTACCTCACCGGATATGAGAATAGCAATATGGCCCAAAAATTTAATGGGTATGCAGGGGCCAAAGTAATGGGTTTTCTGCCGCAGGCAAAACAATTCAATCTGTTTAAGCGTAGCGATAATTATGCATTTTATGCGCAATTTAAAATTCCGGCGCAGACGGTTTCAACCTTCGATTTTACCAATTTTGACCATTATCATAAAGTAGGTGATGAGGCAGCTGCTATGAATTTTGATCACGTTGCTGAGGTGGTGAATCAGCTGATTCCGGGAGTAGAAGGAATGACCAACAGTGTGACTCACGAAATACTTTGGAATGAGTAAGAATATAATAATCACAGGAACAAGTAGAGGGATTGGTTTTGAAATGGCCAAGCAATTTGCTGCCGAAGGACATCAGGTTTTAGCTTTGTCGCGCAACGAAAAGCCGTTGAAAGAATTAGGAGTCGACAATATTCATTCCGTTTCATTTGATATCACTAAGGCTGAAGATTTAAATAAAATATCGGCTTTTGTTAAGGCTGAATGGGAAGGCGTTGTAGATATTTTAATACACAATGCCGGTGCATTGGTCAATAAGCCTTTTGAGGAGCTTTCTCAAGCAGATTTTGAACAAGTATATGCCGTAAATGTATTTGGTGTAGCGACTTTAACTCAGGCTATATTACCCTTTATGAAGTCAGGTGGTCACGTGGTTACTGTGAGTAGTATGGGAGGCATTCAGGGCAGTATGAAATTTGCCGGGTTAGCGGCTTACAGTTCGAGTAAAGGTGCTGTGATCACTTTAAGCGAATTGCTTGCTGAAGAGTATAAAGAACAAGGAATTGCCTTTAATGTTTTGGCGTTGGGTGCAGTGCAGACCGAAATGTTAGAAGAGGCATTTCCCGGGTATCAAGCACCACTTTCCGCTGAAGAAATGGCGGCATATATCAAGAATTTTGCATTGACAGCAAACAAATTTTATAACGGAAAAGTTTTGCAGGTTTCGGCGTCTACGCCATAAACGATGAAGAATATCTTAGGCAAATACATACCAGAACAAGCGGTTGACCCTGTTTTTGAGTTGATCAAAAATTTTGGCGTTCATCTTAAGATCGTTGATGAACGTGTTACGCGTCACGGAGATTATAGGAGGTTGCCTGGTGGGGGACATCAAATTACGGTGAATACCAATTTGAATTCCTATCGATTTTTGATAACCTTAATTCATGAGATCGCCCATTTAGTAGCCTTCGTGAAATTTGGTAACCGAATAAAACCACACGGTAAAGAGTGGAAGTATACCTTTCAAAATTTAATGTTGCCGTTTATTAGGCCCGAGATCTTTCCAAAGCAACTCTTACCGGTTATCGCCAATCATTTTAAAAATCCTAAAGCGAGTAGCGATACCGATGCGCAATTATCACTAGCTCTTAAGCAATTTGACCCACCCAACGATAAAAGCTATATATTTGAAATTCCGCGGGGTAGTCTTTTTAAATTATATAACGGAAAAGTTTTTCAAAAAGGAGAACGTAGAATTAAACGTTATGAATGTGTAGAGACCGCCACGGGAAAAGTTTATTTATTTCAACCTAACGCAGAGGTCGAACTTTTAACTTAACAACACCAGATGACAAACAAAAACTATTATGCAATTATAATGGCCGGGGGAGTTGGTTCCCGATTTTGGCCACTGAGTAAAGCAAGTTATCCCAAGCAGTTTCACGATATTTTAGGAGCAGGAGAGACTTTAATACAACGTACTTTTGGACGTTTGTCTCAAACCGTGCCTTCAGACAATGTTCTGGTGTTGACGAATGAGAACTATAAAGGACTGGTGAACGAGCAGTTGCCTAAGGTTAAAGATGAAAATATCGTCTTAGAGCCTGCAATGCGTAATACAGCTCCGTGTATTTTACTAGCGGCTTTAAAAATTTATAAGGCGAATCCTGATGGTGTGATGATCGTCGCTCCCAGTGATCATTGGATCGAAGATGAGCAGGCTTTTTTAGCAGATTTAAACACTGCTTTTGAAGCTTGTGCTGCTGATGATTCTGAAGAAAAATTGTTGGTTACTTTGGGTATCGAACCAACCTTCCCACATACAGGTTATGGGTATATTCAATATACAGCTGGAGACGATGCTGTAAAAGGAGTTAAGGCTTTTAAAGAGAAGCCCGATTATGAAACTGCGAAGCAATTTTTAGCAGAAGGAAATTATTCTTGGAATGCCGGTATTTTTATCTGGAGTGCCAGAGCTATTATCGAAGCTTTCGAAAAATACCTTCCTGAGATGTACGCCTTATTCAATTCTGGTTTTGAAGCGCTAAATACAGATTCAGAACAGCAATTTATTGTTGATAATTACGCTAAAGCCGAGAACATCAGTATCGATTATGGTATTCTTGAAAAAAGCGGTCACGTTGGGGTAATTCCTGCAACATTTGACTGGAGTGATCTGGGTGCTTGGGGTGCCTTATATGACAACTTAGAAAAGGATAGTGAGGACAATGTAGTCGTAAATGCCAAAACGGTAATACGCGATTCAGAAGGCAATCTCATTCGTTCTGAAAAAGGAAAAGTTGTTGTTATTGAAGGTTTAAAAGATTATATCGTAGTAGATAGTAATGAGGTTCTTGTAATTATGCCAAAGGCTAAAGAACAAGATGTGAAAATTATACGTGCTGAAGTTGAAAAGAAATTTGGTTCAGACCTCGTTTAAGCGTGAATGGAAGAGCAAAATAAGATAGCGCAGGACGAGAAAGTTTCGAATGAAGCAGTCAAGAGAGATGCGAAAACGCTTTGGTATAGTGTACGTACTTTTTTGTCTGAATTACTCGATATACGAAGTGATACCGATCGGGATTCGACAATAGAAGCTGTCAAAAAGGATATTTCATTTAAAGGGCACAACGCCTGGATTTTGATCTTTTCCATATTTGTAGCGTCCATAGGTTTAAACGTAAGCAGTACTGCCGTAGTGATCGGGGCGATGCTTATTTCTCCGCTAATGGGACCTATCGTGGGTATCGGACTTTCTCTTGCGATTAATGATATTGAAACGCTCAAACGCTCTTTGATCAACTTAGCGGTGATGATCGTGCTCAGCGTACTTACAGCAACACTTTATTTTGCTGTTTCCCCTATTTCTGAATTGACTCCGGAACTCGAAGCCCGAACGTATCCAACCATTTTAGATGTTTTGGTAGCTATTTTTGGTGGTTTGGCACTCATTGTAGCTAAAACCAAAAAAGGGACCATTGCGAGTGTGATTTTTGGTGTGGCTATCGCCACGGCCTTGATGCCTCCTTTGTGTACCGTAGGCTACGGACTAGCAATGGGAGAATGGCAGTACTATGCAGGAGCTTTTTATCTCTTTTCGATCAATGCGGTGTTTATTGCACTTTCGACATTTTTGGTAGCTAAATTTTTACGCTTCCCGATGGTGAAATATGCCAATTCTAAGCGCAGAAGATTTGTTACTCAAATGGCTTCGTTGATCGCATTGGTTGTGATGATTCCCAGTCTCTATTTGTTTTACATACTTTACAAAGAGCAGGTGTTTACTTCAGCAACTAAAGATTATGTGACTCGGGTAATCCGCTATGAGGGTGCTGAAGTTGTGAAGTTTTCACAAGATTATAAAGCCAAGCGTATCGATGTGTATCTCATTGGGGCATTGGTCCCAAAAGCTAAAATTCAGGAGTGGTACAATCAGTTGACAGAGGAGGTTTCTTTGGCAGATGTAAGTCTTAAAATACATCAGGGTTCTGATCAATCATCGCAAATGGCAGAGCAGCTTTCAAGCGCTGTAAAGTCGGGTATTCTTGAAGATCTCTATGTCAATAATCAGCAGGCATTGGCAGATAAGAATTCGCAAATTCAGTTGCTGGAAGATGAGATCAACAGACTTAAAGCTTCGGCTTTGCCTTTTCAAAGCTTGAGCGAAGAGGTGCACATTAATTATGAGAACATTGCACGTTTTGGTTTTTCGAATACGATAAATACCAATTTTGAAGAAGCAGATACTATTCCCACATTTCTCATAGAATGGAAGCCGTCACTTTCAGAAAATGCTAAGCGTAGAGAAGAGTTGAAACTGCGTGCATGGTTAAAAGTTAAGTACGATCTAGATACCCTTTCGGTAGCGCGTTATTGATTCTCTTTAAGAACCGCTTCGCGCACTTTTTTAAACAGATCTGAAGAATATACAAAGTTGGTCACGTCATCATTATCGGCCTTAAAGATGGTTTCTTTAGAACCTTCCCAGGCCAGATGTCCTTTTTGAAGGAAAACAATTTTCTCACCAATTTCCATTACCGAGTTCATATCGTGCGTGTTGATAATGGTGGTCATGTCATACTCGTGTGTAATCTCTTGAACCAGATTATCAATCAACGTAGCCGTACGAGGATCTAACCCTGAATTGGGCTCATCACAAAACAAGTATTTAGGATTGTTTACAATGGCGCGTGCAATGGCGACCCGTTTTTGCATCCCTCCAGAAATTTCAGAAGGTAATTTATTGTTGGCGTTTATAAGATTCACGCGTTTGATCACCTCATTAGCCCGTTCGCGGCGTTCTGCTTTGCGCTGTTTGGTAAACATTCTAAGTGGAAACATGATATTTTCTTCAACCGTCATCGAGTCAAAAAGCGCACTACCCTGAAAAACCATTCCCATTTGTTCGCGTAGTGTACGTTGTTTTTCTGAAGACAGTTCAGAATAGGCCTCACCATCGTAAACAATTTTACCTTCGGTGGGTCTAAAAAGCCCCAGTAAACACTTTAAAAATACGGTTTTACCCGATCCCGATTGACCAATGATCAAGTTGGTTTTTCCTTTCTCGAAGGTTGTAGAGATTCCTTTTAAAACAAGTTCATCTCCGCCAAAACCTTTCTTTAAATTTTTAACCTCTATCATTAGCTTAAAAGTAATTGGGTGACTAAATAGTTTGAAAGGATAATAAATACACTGGTCCAAACAAAGGACGTGGTACTCGCTTTACCTACTTCAAGGGCGCCACCTTTCATATAATATCCAAAAAAAGAGGGGATGGTAGCCAGTAAAAGGGCGAAAATAAAAGTCTTTAAAAACGCATACACCAGTTGAAAGGGGACAAAATCCTCCTGAAGCCCTTGAATAAATTGGTCTCCGGTAGCAAAACCACCAAGTACCGCTGCCGTATAGCCACCCAGTATACCAAGAAACATAGCAATTGCGATCACAAACGGATAGAACAACATCGCGATTATTTTAGGAAAAACCAGATAATTGAGGGAGTTGATCCCCATAACTTCTAAAGCATCAATCTGCTCGGTAACACGCATCGTACCTATGCTGGAGGTAATAAAAGAGCCCACTTTACCTGCCATAATGATAGAAATGAATGTTGGAGCAAATTCTAAGATTATAGATTGTCTTGATGCAAAACCTATGAGTGATTTAGGAAGAATTGGGTTATCCATATTCAGTGCAGTTTGAATTGCGACCACACCACCCACAAAAAAGGAGATGAAACACACAATACCCAAAGAGCCTATGATAAGGTCGTCGATCTCTTTAAGAACTAAATTACGTAGAACAGATGTTTTGGTGGGCTTGATAAAAACACCCTTAAGCATCATAAAATAAAGACCTATCTCTTTCAGGTATCCCATAGTTATTTTTTCAGGTCTAAAAATAGCAAAAATAGGCGGGATGCATATTTAAGATTAACTTAAACTTACATCTTGCCTCTTATGCTTTAGCTTTGTGTGTCTAAAAATTTAACTAATGAATTTATTACCCTTAAAGTCGCTGGCGCTTGGTTTTGTCGCTTTAGCCGGTACTGTATCATTTGCTCAAGAAGCTTCGCAAAAGCCTAAACTTGTTGTAGGTATTGTGGTTGACCAAATGCGCTACGACTATCTTACACGATTTGAAAATCAATATGGAGAAGATGGTTTTAAACGCCTCCAGAATGAAGGTTTTGATTGCCGAAACAACCACTATAATTATATGCCCACCAAAACGGCACCCGGGCATACTTCGATTTACACGGGAACTACTCCGCAAAATCATGGGATCATTTCAAACAGTTGGTACAATAAATTTGAGAAAAAGGATGTGTATTGTGCCGAAGATACCACTGTAGCTTCTGTTGGGACAACCGATGTTGGTCCCGGGCAAATGTCGCCACATCGTATGTTGACCACTACGGTCACCGATCAAAACCGTCTGCATACGCAAATGCGGGGTAAAACCATTGGTATTTCATTGAAAGACCGCGGTGCGATCTTGCCTGCCGGTCATACAGCCAATGCAGCCTATTGGTTTGAAGGCGGTGACGAAGGCAAGTGGATTACCAGTACGTTTTATATGAATGAATTGCCAAAGTGGGTACAGGATTTTAACGCTTCCGCGAAAGCGAAAAACTACCTTAAAGAATGGAATACCTTAAAACCTATTGAATCTTACCTGGAGAGTGGTGCAGATCTTAGCCCTTACGAAGGCGGATTTAGAGGAAAGGAACAAGCAGTTTTTCCATATGATTTAAGTGCGCTTGCTGAAAAAAACGGAGGTTATTCACTTTTAAAATCTACTCCCTACGGGAATAATCTGACGACAGACTTTGCGATTGAAGCCATTGATGCAGAAAACTTGGGACAGGATGCAGATACTGATTTCTTGGTTATCAGCTACAGTGCTACAGATTATGTGGGGCATAACTTTGGCGTAAACTCAAAAGAAGTTGAGGATACCTACATTCGTCTGGATCAGGATTTGGCGTGGTTGCTTAAGACTTTAGATCAAAAGGTTGGTAAAGGCAAGTACACGGTTTTTCTAACCGCAGATCATGGTGCTGTAAACGTACCGGCTTATTTGAGCGATCAAAAAATACCTTCAGGATATTTTGACAATCGGGCATTTGAAACTGCGTTAAATGAGTTTGTCGTTTCTGAATATGGAAAAGAAGGCTTGATTGAAGATATTTCAAATTATCAGGTGTTTTTCAACTACGAAAATCTTACTGCTGCCGATATTAATGCCGAAGACCTTCAGAAGAAAATCGCGCATTTTGCTTTGCAATATGATCTTATGGACAAGGTGTATACGCGTGCTGAACTCAATCAGGCAAACTATACCAGCGGGGTAGCAGCTTTGATTCAAAAAGGCTTTAACCAAAAGCGTAGCGGAGACGTTTTTTTGGTACTTGATCCCGGGGTAATTAGTTATTCGCGTACCGGGTCTACGCACGGCTCAGCATTTTCCTATGATACGCACGCGCCGCTCTTGTTTTATGGTGCCGGAATCAAAAAAGGTAAAACCTACGAGCTCACCGAAATTCCGGATATCGCGCCTACCATTTCGGCTTTGTTAGGAATTGAATTCCCTAATGGAACCACCGGCAAAGTGATCGCTGAGGTTTTAAAATAGTTCTTGAGTGATCCTGCAAGACTAAGAAACTTCACCGAATGCTCTTGCAAGAGGTAAAACAAAAAAAGGATTTTTAGAACAGTAGCATTAATAGAAGACAAAAACATTTTTCATTTTTTCTTGTTTTATGTGCTCCATTATATTTTGCCAGATCCCCTACGCAAATTACGACCGTTTCAGCATATAAATTATTAACATAATTTTATAATAAATAATGGTAATAATAACAATAGCACCTTACATCTTTAAGTAATTATTAACTAATTTTAATTATTATGAAAAATTTTAATGTGAAAAATGTTGTTTTAGGACTAATTTTTCTTTCTAGTTTCTCAATGGTAAGTGCTTTTTCAATCCTTGATGAACGCGTAGCTTCGCGTTGTACTTTTACAGGTGAGATAGGTGATTCTTGTATGGTAGGTGAAGTGGGAAGAAATGTAAGGGTTTTAAATTGTACAAGAGGAGCCACTTCTTGTTATTATGATTCACCACCTATTATAAGTGAGGATTGATATATTGAATTGAACAGAGAAGGTAGTTAAAACAGTATTTTTATCTAAATAAAAATACTGTTTGTGTTTTTAATGAAAATCTATTTATATGAAATTTTTGACATTTTTAAAATTGCTTTTAATCTTTTTGGTGATTAATTCTTGTAATTCACAGGCTCAAGAAATTAATGATGGGGCAAAAATTTTTACAAAATTTCCTCTAGAACGCAAAGTGAAAAGCAAAGACTTTAAATCTTTAAAAAATTACAGTGTTGACAGGATGAGCTTAGTACGGGATAGTGTTCTTTTACTGCTTACTGCAAATATGACAAATCAAATACTATTCATTAATGCTTTAGATTCTGCCGAGATGGGTCACATGATAAAATCTGGTAGAAAGAAGGGAGAGGTTATGGGATTCTTTTCTTACGGTGTTATTGAAGATAACTTATGGGTCTATGATATTGTGAAGTCTAAAGTTGTAACCTTTGATTTTAAATCACTTTTAAATCAATCAACACGTGTAGATACGATCTATGATGTAAATAAAAATTATTATGCTGCGCAGCTGGTTGATAAATACAATATGATTGCAACCGGAGATTATGATTCAGCATACTGGTTGTCGTTGTATAATTTACCATTAGGAGAGGTTACTAATCAATTTGCTCCATACACTACAGGCTCTGAGGAGGTTTCTAAAACTACAAAAACGGCTTATGAAAGTATCCTTCATATAAAGCCTTCGAGGGATAAATGTGTTATGTCCGCCCGATATTCAGACCGTATTCAAATTCTCAGTTTGGATAATAAATCTTCTAAAATTATTTTGGGACCTGAAAATTATGAACCTGATGTGATTGTAATGGAAGATCATCTGGGAGAGGATGTGAGTGCGCGTGGACCGCAGACGCGTTATGCTTTTGTGACTGGGGCGACAACAGATCAATTTATTTATCTACTTTATTCTGGCAATAATCATCAAGGCAAGTATCGCTCATACGGGAAATATATTTACAAATACGATTGGGAAGGCAATCCCATTGAGCGTCTAGAATTACCAGAATATACGCGTGATTTTGCTGTGACCAGTGATGATCGTATAATTTATACGTATGATCCTAAAGATAAAGTGATTAAAAAGGGAGTTCTTGGCGATGAGTAAAGTTTTAATTCTTTCAACTATTATCTTAGTTTTCTTTTCTTGTACTAATCAAGCAGAAATAGAGAATGTTAAGGTGCCAGAAAAAATAGTTTCTTACAACACCGAAACTCTTAAAGAGGAAGAAGTTGAAATGGAGTCTATAGCAGGAGATTTTAAAATTTATACCTTAATTGATGTGAGTTGTGCCACTTGCTTAATTAATATTGAAAAGTGGGACGCATTTGCTCATGAAAAAGAAGCTAACGGCCTTACAGTTTTACCTATTTGCTATTCAAAAGACAATTTTGAACTTTTAAAATATCTGGTTGAGAGTGATAAATTAGGAAATGTTTCAATACCGCTATACTTAGATACTAATAATACCTTCATGCATCAAAATGATTCCTTAATCAGTGAGCACGGAAAGTTTACTGCGTTGACAGATACCTATGGTAAAATTCTCGCTAAAGGCGATCCTACAGAGGATTCAGATGTTAAAAAAAAATATTTAAAGCTGATAATTCATGAATCAGAATAAGAGTAACCCAATGGTGAGGTTTGTAATCTTTATTGGAATATTTCTCAGTATTTTAGCGCAGGTTAACGGGCAGGAGACTACGGTACTTAATGTTGTCTATGAGTTTAAGCACATTCGAAATCTTGCTAATCCTGAATCTCCTTATGTAGCAGATATGGTGCTGTCCCTCGCTAAAAATACGAGCCGGTACACGACCCTTTACGTTTATAACAATAATAAGCCCGCAGCAGCAGCTCAGCAGGAACAGTTGCAAAGCACTGCGTCTTCATCTTCCGCAACCACCGTTGTAGGAGGTTTGGGTTTACTGGTGAATAATGGTGGTGTGTTTCTACGCGAAGAAACCTTAAAAGACCTAAAAGAACAAGCATTAACACAATACACTTTTTTAGGGAATAAGACCTATTTATTAAATAGTAAAATCCCAAAAATAAATTGGAAGATTACAAAAGACAAAAAAGAACTGGGCGATTATAGCTGTCAAAAAGCAGTAGGAGATTATGCTGGTCGTACCTATGAAGCCTGGTTTACCACAGATTTACCTTTTCAAAATGGACCCTGGAAATTGGGAGGATTACCGGGTTTGATTCTGGAGGCACGGGATTTAAAAGAAGAAGTGCAATTTATATTTAAAGAAATAACACGCAATACAGATCCTGAAGAAACTACAGAGACTTTTCAGTTATACCCACAGTTAGCAATACCTGTTAACGCTAAAGAATTACGCAGGTTAGAACTTTCATTTATGAAAGATCCTATTGGTGTTTTAAATGCAGTTTTTCCAGACACCCAGGTCGCAATAATGAATATGGAAGATCCCAGCAACCGTTCACTTGATAAAATAGAAGAATACAATCCTTTAGAATTAGACTAAAATTTTACGACAGGCCTATATCATACAATTCATTAAGAGAACTGTTCTCCATTTTTCTTTTCTGGGGATTTTTTTTCTGGGATTTATAGCAATGGCGCAAAATAGAACAATAACCGGGACAGTCACCGGTGAAAATTCTGAGAGGCTTGATAGAGCAAGTGTTACAGTAGTGTCAAATGATTCTGGTGATATTCTCGCCTATACCATTTCAGATGATCAGGGTTATTTTGAGCTGGTACTTCCCGTATTAAATGGCGAATCGCAAATCTTTTTAGAAGTAAATTATTTGGGTTTTAAGACCCAACAAATAGAACTGATTGATGCTAAGGATGTGTATCGCTTTGTTCTGGAGCCTGATGCTACTGCTTTAGATGAAATCGTTATAAAGAATAGACCAGTAGTCAAACGCAGTGGTGATACTTTAAAATACAGGGTTTCTAGTTTTCAGAAGGCGGAAGATCGTAGTATAGGGGATGTATTAAAGCGTATGCCGGGAGTGCAAGTAGGTGATGACGGTGCGATTTATTTTAATGGAGAGAAAGTTTCAAATCTTTACATTCAGGGTGATGACCTTATGGATGGCAGGTATGGTCTCGCGACTAAGGCCATACGCAAAGAAGATATTCAAGGGGTAGATGTCATTAAAAACCATCAGCCCATCAAGGTACTTCAGGATAAGGTGCTCACAGAAAAGGTAGCCATGAATCTGGTTTTAAAGGATGAGAACAGTATGGCTCTTTCTGCAAAAGCAGATATTGCCGGTGGGTTGCCGGGGCTCTATGATCTTTCAATAACACCTATACTACTTAATAAACGTATCAAAATGCTCAATACGCTTGCGGTTAATAATGCGGCAGTAGATTACCGGGCAGATTTTAAACAATTAGGTGATGCAGACTTACGTTCTGATATCAGTCAGGACCCTGCTTCTTTTTCTTTATCACTGGGTACGGTAGGCGCACCAGACCTACCTTTATCGACCTATTATTTCAATAAATCTAAAGTTGTTAATCTAAATAACCTCTACACCACAGATAGCGGCTTACAACTTAAATTAAATGTACAGGCGTTTACTGATACAAATGTGTTGAGCTATAACAGTAGGGTTGCAAATTTTACTGCGACAGATACGCTATCCTATTCTGAAGATCAACGCATTACCCAAAGACCTTTTTTGTTTAATAGCACGTTGAACATTCTGAAAAACAAAGAAACCAGTTTCTTTCAGAATAAGTTGAGCTTTAATGTTGATCAAAAAAATAGTGATGCAGGCATAGTTTCTAATCGCCAAAACTTTGCTCAGGAACTCCACCAAAAATCCTGGATGTTTTCTAATGATTTTAACTGGATACCTCAGTTAAAAAATGAAGGGGTGTTTGAGGTTCGCTGGTTATCCCAATACAGTACGAATGATAAAAAACTGAGTATAGGAAATGGTTATAATTCTGAAATTCCCGGATTTATGGGGATGAATGATGAGGTTAATCAATCTTTTAGATTACCCACATTTAATTCAAATGCTTATGTGTCCTACATAAAAGGAAGTAAAGTTGTTAAGCAACAATATCAATTAGGCTATTTGATAGAAAGTCAGCGTTTAGAAAGTGGTTTGACTTTTAGGAATAATGATCAGGTTGAAGAGTTTCAAATGGATTGCGGGAACAATCTGCAATGGTTGAGGCAGCAAGCTTATTTCAAACCATCCTATCAGTTTGCTACTACAAATTTTGAAGCCTCATTAAATGTACCTGTAATATTTCAGACACTTTCTTATCAGGATAAAGCTTACGAACTGGATAAAAAAAAGACAGACTTTTTTATCAATCCTGAACTCAGCATAAAGTATAAAATAGCTGCTGAAGAAGAACTGACGGCGCGTTATGCATATGGAAAAACCTTTGGAAACATCACGCAAGTTTTTAGAGGCGCTGTTTTACGCAATTACCGGTTTTTAGAATCAAATGAGGCAGATTTGCAGGAAACCCGGAGACAGTCGTATGGCCTCAATTATAAATTTGAAAAGTCTGTTGCACTGTTGTTTTTAAATGCAGGATTGTCTTACGAGAAAAGTCAAACAAATTCAATATTGAGTTATACCATTGAAGATGATATACAGACCATTGTCAGTTTACCCCTAAGTAACGAGACGAAGACGTATAGTGCAAATTTGAGTTTCAGTAAATATGTGTTTGCGCTAAGAAACGTGCTTTCTTTCAAATCTGGGTATAATTATTCAATCTTTAATAGACTAATTAATGATGAATTAGTCCCTTTTACAAATAACTCATTTGTCTTTTCAACACAGTTCAATAAAAAGTTCTTTAAGAAATTGACTTTCACTTACAGACCACGCTTAATTTTTAGTACAACTAAAGTAAACGAGGGATCTAGTGACAACTTAAATTATCAAACTTTTAGAGTAGATCAGGAAGGGGGTTTGAATATTCAACCTTTTCAAGGTTTTCAGCTAGGAATTGATTTAAAGCACAGTTATATGGATCAGGGCGAGCAGGAGGCGCTGCAATACTTGTTTTGTGATCTAAATTTGAAATATGCCTTAGCAAAAAAGGATGTCGATATCAGCTTAGCGCTAAATAATATATTTAATACTAAAGATTATCAGTTGTACGCTGTAAACGAGAATCAGCTACTGTCTAGTTCATACACGCTTCGTGGGGCTATGGCACTACTCAGGGTAGAGTGGTTTTTTTAGAATAATTTCTGCTTGATTTTACTCCAGCGGAGCTTTCTTATAAAAGCACCTTCATCTTGGGTAACCAAATACGGAAGGTGTTTTTTTTGTGCCTTCAAATAGCCGTTGAGGTAGTCTTTAAAGAGCTTAAAGCTTTTCTTTCTAAAGGCCAGTTTACCTGAAGCGATTGCGGTTAAAGCAAGTCCATAACGCATCCCGTAGAAAGCCTCGCCTTGCTTATATTTTGCTTTTGCTGAATAGGTGTGCCCGGTAGGTTTTAAATGTTTTACGTGCAGCGCTTCATTGGTAGCAACTGCCCAGCCGTGATATTGTGCCAGCAATTCGTCTAAAGTATCCCAGCCCATCGCTGTTTTGAGTCCGCCAATGGCTTCAAAACAAGCTTTTCGATAACTTTTGAGCGCGCCGCGGATGTGATCTTTATTAGTAAGGTTTTCGAGCTCCCAAGAGCCGTTGCGTTCTACATAGCAAAAACCACCGTACATCCCCAGATTTTGATTTTGTTGAAAAGCCTTAACGACGGTTTCTAAATAGTTTTCAGGAAAAATCAAATCTGCATCAAACTTGCATAAAATGTCATAATCAGCATCTAAGCGCTCCAAACCGTAATTAAATGCTTGCACGACTTTGCTTCCGGGTAAATGGGCAGCTTCAGAAGATTTTTGTATCAGTTGAATGGAAGGATTCTTTTCGGCATACTCAAGAACGACCTCAGGAGTTTGATCGGTGCTTCCATCATCAACAATGACTATTTTTTCTGCTGAAAAACGTTGCGCCAGAAGCGAGTCTAAGGTTTTGCCTATTAGTGCAGCCTCGTTATACGCCGGTATGATGATTACTAGTTTCATTTTCGCTCTGCGTAAATAAGGTAATAGCGCGGGGTAAAAAGCCTGAGTAACGGTCTAAAGCCTATTTTTTTTACCGGATGTGTGAATTTTTCCCGCTTTTTGATCTCCCAACCTGACTTTTCTAAAAGCCAGTCAAACTGCCAATCTTCAAACTCGTGATAATGACGATCCCAAGCGTCAGTTTTACTTTGGTAGGCCGGCGAAAACCACAATTTAAGCGGAATACTCGCCACAAGCTTATCGGCTTCAATAGCTTTTAAAACATTAAAAGGTGCTAGCAGATGTTCAAAGATTTCAAAGGCAGTAACAGCATCAACAGTTGTGTTTTTTACAGCGGTGGTGTCAAGATCCAGATCTTCTCCAGAGGTGTTTTGAACCGAATATCCTTCAGTCTTCATAATTTCAGAAAAAGGATTTTCAACTCCCAAATCAAGGATTTTAGCTTCTTTGGGCAGCACTTCTTTTAAGAAGCGCGCGGTAATTGCGTAGCGTTTGTTGGGAAAAGTTTTTTCGTACACCGTTTTTAGTTTACTTGATAAAGCAGCAAATGTAACAGATTAGGTTGAGTTATAATGAAGGTATAAATCTTCATGATGTTGCTATTGGCTAAAATAATTTTACTTTTAAACTGCTATTTAGAATTACGTAAATTTGCGGCTTGTTATTTAACTGACTTACCAATTATGGCAAACCACCAGCTCGATCCCCAAAAATGGGTGGATAAATACTCAGATTACCTCTACAATTACACGATTGTAAAGGTGAACGATAAGGAGGTGGCCGAAGATATAATTTCAGAAACCTTTTTAGCAGGTTTAAAGTCAATGAAAAACTTTAAAGGAGAAGCCAGCGAGCGTACATGGCTGATTTCTATTTTAAAACGTAAAATAATTGACTATTATCGCAAAATAAATTCTAACAAGGGCAAGGCAGAGGTTCGTATGAACTATTCAAACGATGAAGAAGCAGGCGACTGGTTAGAAGAACGTGTTGCAGATCCTTTTGATCGTACCGCCGAAGATGATCTTGAAAATACCGAATTGGGTGTTGCGATCTATGCGTGTCTGGGCAAATTGCCAGAAAAACAGGCAGCTATCTTTAGAAAAAAAACGATAGAAGGCCAGGATACTGAAACTATTTGTAAAGAATTTGATATTACGCCGTCTAATTTGTGGGTAATCATTCACAGAGCCCGTACGGCGCTAGCAAGCTGTCTTGAAGAAAATTGGTTATAAAAGATGAAACTATTTGTAGATTGTAAAAAAGCAGGACACTTATGTGACAAAGGTCAATATGAGGATGCTTCTTTTTTTGAAAAGCTTAGCGTGCGTATGCACGTGATGATGTGCAAGCAATGCGCCAAGTACTCAGAGCGCAACGCAAAGCTTACCAAACTTTTGAAAGATTCTAAGTGTAAGCAAATGCCAGAAGAATGCAAGAAGCGCATACGTGAAGAGTTAGCACGTGAACTTGCTAAAAAGCCAGAATAAAAATTGCCCATAAGATCGGGATTCCTTCCACAAAGAACGAAGCATAGTAAGAAGATTGCTTCGTGCTCGATTTTAGAATTGCAAAGGCTGTGATCAATAAAATACAGTACTGTACAATGCTGTAAGCAGAGAAGGTTTCAGTTTTTAAAACTTCCAGAATAACACACCCTAATACCATTGATAAACCAAATAGCTTGGTTTTTTTTATGCCTAATACTTGCGGTAAAGTTCCCAGCGCGGCTGAGTCATAGGTAAGATCGCGTATCTCAAAAGGGATGATCAAAGCCAGAACCAGCATAAAGCGTTGTGCAAGCATCAGGTAGAATTCGGTTGTAAACGCAGATGCCTCATACACTACCGGTAAATACACAGAAACACCGGCCCATACTACGGCAATGATGAAAATTTTCAGTGTGGGTAAGGTTCTTAAGTTGGTGTTATTCGGTAAAAAAGGGACTGCATAAAGAGCTGTCAAGAGAGCCAGCGGAGCGCAGGAAAGCCAAAATTCCAAATCAAATTGAAACGCAAAATAGGCTAAGGCTAAAATGCAAACGAATGAAAATAGTTGAATCACCTTAAGCCTTTTGGTGAGGTTGCGATGATGTAATCCTGCTACCGAAGCATATTTAACAAAGTTGTAGCCGGTAATTGTACCTAAAAAAATAAATGAATTGAAGTTAAAATCGAGTGATAGCTCAAGTTCTTTTTCGGTTACAAAAACAAGGGAAAGCACAGCAAAAGCCACGTGAATACTACTGTTGATGTAAAAATCAAAAAGACCTTTAAGGTGTTTCATCAGGTAAAGATAGGGTATGTGTTAATAAGTGCTTTAAGTGGTTAAAAAAGTAGGAGGTATATCGATGAAAATATATATCTGAAATTGTACTTTTGCGGCATTCTAAACACACATAATTTGTATATGAGAACAGATGTTTTTTCGTTAAGACACATAGGGCCAAGACCAGAGGAGAAGGAGGAGATGTTGAAAGCGATCGGTGCAGAAAACATAGACCAATTGATCTATGAGACCTTACCTGATGGAATTAAGCTGAAGAAAGCTCTTGATCTTGAGCCGGCTTTAAGCGAGTATGAATATGCGACGCATATTAATGCTTTGGCAAACAAAAACAAACTGTTTAAAACCTACATTGGTTTAGGATATCACGAGTCTAAAATCCCTGCGGTAATTCAGCGTAATATTTTAGAGAATCCGGGTTGGTACACAGCGTACACGCCGTATCAAGCGGAGATCGCTCAAGGTCGTCTTGAAGCTTTATTGAACTTCCAGACGATGATAAGTGATCTAACCGGGATGGAACTTGCCAATGCCTCATTACTTGATGAGTCTACAGCAGCCGCTGAGGCGATGACGCTTCTAGCAGCAGTTCGTAGTCGTGCTCAGAAAAAGAACGATGTGGTTAAATTCTTTGTTGATAAAGAAGTATTGCCACAAACCTTATCTGTATTAGAAACACGAGCGCTTCCGGTAGGTGTAGAGTTGGTAATAGGAAATCCGCAAGAATTTGACTTTAGTTCAGAATTTTTTGGAGCCTTGTTACAATACCCTTCAGCATCAGGGGAAGTTCACGACTATGCCGGATTTATCGCTAAAGCTAAAGAAGCAGACATTAAAGTTGCTGTTGCAGCAGACATAATGAGCTTGGTGCTTTTAGAATCACCAGGGCATTTAGGTGCAGATGTTGTGGTTGGTACTACACAGCGTTTCGGAATTCCGTTAGGATACGGTGGGCCACACGCTGCTTATTTTGCGACACGTGAAGAATTTAAAAGAAATATTCCGGGGCGTATCATTGGGGTGACCAAAGATCGCAATGGAGACCGTGCGTTACGTATGGCGCTTCAAACCCGTGAGCAACATATCAAACGCGATAAAGCGACTTCAAACATTTGTACCGCGCAAGTACTTCTTGCTGTGATGGCAGGGATGTATGGCGTGTATCACGGACCAAAAGGTCTTGAATATATCGCGACCAAAATTCAGCGTACTGCAGCTACCCTTGCCGATGCATTAGAAAATTTAGGATTGTATCAGTTGAATTCTGCTTATTTTGATACTATTCGTGTAAAAACAGATGCGGCAACAGTGCGCAAGTATGCAGAAGCAAATGAAATCAACTTTTACTATCCGGATGCTGAAACCGTTTCAATTGCGGTAAACGAAGCGACAAGCCTTTCTGATCTTAATAAGGTTATTTCCGTTTTTGCTGAAGCTTTAGGTAAAGAATTCACGCATTTAGAAGCTTTAGTTGATGAGATCACGATCCCGGAAGCTTTAGGTCGTAAAACAGAATTTATGACCAACGAGGTGTTTAACAGCTATCATTCTGAAACGGAGTTGATGCGTTACATCAAGCGTTTAGAGCGTAAAGATCTTTCGTTAAATCACAGTATGATCTCGTTAGGATCGTGTACGATGAAGCTGAATGCTGCTGCCGAAATGCTTCCGCTAAGTGATGCGCGTTGGGGCGGAATTCACCCGTTTGTACCGGTAGAACAAGCCGAAGGATATCAAACGGTTCTTAAAAAGTTAGAAGATCAATTAACCGAAATTACCGGTTTTGCAGGAACAAGTCTTCAGCCTAATTCCGGAGCGCAAGGAGAGTATGCAGGATTGATGGTGATCAAAGCCTATCACGAAAGTAGAAATGATCATCACCGAAATATTTGCTTAATTCCATCTTCTGCACACGGGACAAACCCTGCAAGTGCCGTGATGGCTGGGATGCAGGTTGTAGTTACTAAAGCTACTGAAGCAGGAAACATCGACGTTGACGATCTTCGTGAAAAAGCTGAAAAATATAAAGATAACCTTGCTGCCTTGATGGTGACTTATCCATCAACGCACGGAGTTTATGAAAGCGCGATTCAAGAAATTACTTCGATCATTCACGAGAATGGTGGTCAAGTATATATGGATGGTGCCAATATGAATGCGCAGGTTGGTTTGACCAATCCAGGTAAAATTGGTGCCGATGTTTGTCACCTTAACTTACATAAAACCTTTGCAATTCCTCACGGTGGTGGTGGACCAGGCGTTGGACCTATTTGTGTGGCAGAGCAGCTGGTTCCGTTTTTACCAACGAACCCGGTGATCAAGACTGGAGGCGAACAAGCGATTTCTGCGATTTCTGCAGCACCTTGGGGATCTTCTTTAGTGTGCTTGATCAGTTATGCCTACATCAAAATGCTAGGCGCAGACGGACTGAAACAATCTACGGAAGCTGCCATTCTTAATGCCAACTATATCAAAGAGCGTTTAAAAGGTGCTTTTGAAGTATTGTATTCTGGTGAAAAAGGACGTGCGGCTCACGAGATGATTATCGATTGTCGCCCATTTAAAGACAATGGGATCGAGGTGGTTGATATCGCTAAGCGTTTAATTGATTACGGTTTTCATTCGCCTACGGTATCTTTTCCGGTTGCAGGAACAATGATGATCGAGCCTACAGAGAGTGAAAGCAAGCAGGAGTTAGATCGTTTTTGTGATGCAATGATCAGTATTAGAAAAGAGATCGATCAGGCAACTGCAGATAACGACAATAACGTGCTTAAGAATGCACCGCACACGATGCATATGTTGACTGCTGAAACTTGGGATTTTCCATACACGCGTCAGCAAGCAGCTTATCCGCTGGAGTATGTTGCAGATAACAAATTCTGGCCTTCTGTACGTCGAGTAGATGATGCTTACGGGGACCGAAACCTAATCTGTACCTGTGCTCCAATTGAAGAGTATATGGAAGAAGCGTAGTCTTCTAAACACATAAGATAAAAAGCGCCATTCATTATGACTGGCGCTTTTTTAGTTTAGAGCAATTGGTAAAGATTGAAAGCGCAAAGAGCAGTGTAAAGAGTCGCAAAGAATACAAAAAGTGTATTCATACCGTAACTTCCTATTTTAAAGATTGGATTTTTTGGAATGTCATACATTGGATAGTATGCGATTTGAGTGGCCACTTTACCAACCCAGTAAGCAGCAATAAGCGAGGTAAGCGCTAATGCTAAAATGCTTCCATTTGCTAAATGCCTTGGGATTAGAATAGCAATCAAGCCAAAAGAAAAATTTAGCCCTTGAATGTAATGACCGTAAGTTCTTGCAATCTCTTGGTTTAGAGGTTTAAGCTGTTTAACATCGTTATACCAGTCAAAAACCCGATGTCTTATGTATGGATAAATCAACGCAGTGAAAATTTGACCAATTCCTCCTGCAATAATAAAATAGTAGAGTGTATTTATATCTTTATTTTGAAACTTTCAGAAAATATTGAAATTTATAATTGTGAATTTTTTGGAAAATTCTTCTTAGCCTGAATTTATTGCATAGAGACCAAAGCTTAAACTAGGTCATCAGCTTCATGATGGTTTTAGTGATCCAGTTTTCTTTTTGGTTGACGATTTTCTCCAGCATCGTATCTGCTTTGTTTACAAAATCGTGAAGCTCTTGCGTTTTCATTTTAAACTTTAAAGCTTCCGGACTTTCATCGGTTTCGTCAAAGTTTTTTACGCCTTCTAGAACGCGAAGTGCCGGTTTGATCTCCCGTTTGCTGCGTTCCACAGCAATCTTGCGCGCCAGAGAATCAACGTCCTGATCAGCTTTAAAATACTCCCGACGCTCACCGGGTTTGTATTCTTTATATACAATGCCCCAGTCAATAAGTCCGCGCAGGTTCATACTGGCATTACCACGAGAGATCTGCAATTCTTCCATTACCTCTTCCATAGAAAGCGAATCTGGAGAGATCATTAATAATGCATGAATTTGCGCCATGGTTTTATTAATGCCCCATTGAGAGCCTAATGCGCCCCAAGTTTGTAAAAATTGTGCTTTTGCTTCATTGAATTCCATACTCAAATATAATTAAATATTTTAAAGTTTCAGTAATTATTGAAACTTATTTTATTGGCACCGCCAATAGGTATAATTTCTAAAGGCTTGATTCGGAATTTGTAGCCAGTTTGCAACAAATAGCTGAAGGGCTTGCAGTGAGGTTGTTTACTGCTACAGTAAAACTATCTTTGCGCTATGAACGCATTGATTTTAGGTAATGTTTGGCCGGAGCCGGTTTCGTCTGCAGCGGGAACGCGCATTATGCAACTGCTCGAGGGCTTGCAAGTGCAGGGCTATGTCGTGAGTTTTGCTTGCGCTGCCGGTAAAACGCCATACGCTGAAGACTTGGAAGCACTTGGTGTACAAACGCACAATATTCAATTGAACAACGCTTCGTTTGATGTCTTTATCAAAGAACTCAATCCCGATTTGGTGTTGTTTGACAAGTTTGTGATCGAGGAGCAATTCGGTTGGCGCGTAAAAGAACAATGTCCAAACGCGATACGTGTTTTAGAAACAATTGACCTACACGGTTTGAGAAAGGGGAGAGAGGCTGCACTAAAAGCGAATGAAGTCTTTTCTGAGAAATATTTGCATACCGATTACGCAAAGCGCGAGCTTGCCAGTATCTATCGGTGCGATCTCTCGTTAATTATTTCAGAAGCTGAAATGCAGTTGTTGCGAGCGTTTTTTAAAGTGCCCGATGCGCAATTGTTGTACTTGCCGTTTATGGTTGCACCAATTACTTCCGAAGAGCAGCAGGCTTGGAAATCATTTGAGACTCGGAAGCATTTTGTGACGATCGGGAATTTTAGGCACGAACCGAATTGGCTTTCGGTACGGTATTTAAAAACGGAAATCTGGCCGCTCATTCGTAAGCAGTTACCGGATGCCGAAATGCGTGTTTACGGTTCGTATCCCGCAGAAAAGCATACGCAGTTGCATAATCCTAAAGAGCATTTTTATGTTTTGGGCAGAGCCGAAAGCGCGCACGAAGTTATAGAAGAAGCTCGGGTATTACTCGCACCTTTACTCACAGGAGCAGGTTTAAAAGGAAAATTACTGGACGCCATGCAATGCGGAACGCCGGCAGTAACGACAAGCGTCGGTGCAGAAGGAATGCACGGCGAACTAGACTTCAACGGAAGCGTGGTCGATGATCCTAAAGCCTTTGCAGAAGCTGCAATCGCATTATATAAGGACAAGAATAAATTTGCAGAAGCGCAAGCCAATGGGGCAATCATTGTAAATCAACGCTTTTCTAAAGAAGAATGGAATTCTGTTTTCAAAAAGCGGCTGAGTGATTTACAAGACAATCTGGAAACCCATCGCCTTTCAAATTTTACAGGCGCAATGCTTTGGCATCAATCGCTTCAAGCTTCTAAGTTTATGAGTAAATGGATCGAGGAAAAGAATAAATAAAAAAGCCTCATCAAGTGATGAGGCTTAGGCTTTTCTATTTAATCAATCCGGCTCTTTTTAAAAGTGCTTCAGGATTAGGTTCTTTTCCGCGGAAGCGCTTGTATAAAACCATAGGATCTTCGGTGCCTCCTTGAGAGAGTACGTGATCTTTAAATTTCTGCGCGACTTCAGCATTAAAAATACCGTTTTCTTTAAAGTATGCAAAAGCATCAGCATCCAAGACTTCTGCCCATTTGTACGAATAGTATCCGCTAGAATATCCACCTTGAAAAATATGCGAGAATGAAACACTCATACAGTTCTCGGCAACATCCGGGTAGAGTTTGGTGTTTTCAAAAGCAGCTTTTTCGTGCGCTTTTACATCGGTTATTCCGCTAGGGTCTGCACCATGCCAAGACATATCCAAAATGCCAAAACTTAGCTGACGAAGCGTTTGCATCCCCTCTTGAAAGTTGGCTGCTTTTTTGATCTTGTCGATCAATACCATCGGGATGGTTTCTCCGGTCTCGTAATGCTTGGCAAATAGTTCTAAAGCCTCAGGCTCGTAACACCAGTTCTCTAAAACCTGACTTGGTAATTCAACAAAATCCCAATATACAGATGGTCCAGACAGGCTAGGGTAGGTGGTGTTTGCCAGCATTCCGTGAAGTCCGTGGCCAAACTCGTGAAACAGTGTAGTCACCTCGTTAAAGGTTAACAAAGACGGTTTTGAAGCCGTTGGTTTTGTGAAGTTGCATACATTTGAAACGTGTGGTCGCTCATTCACTCCGTCTTTTTTAAACTGACCTTTGTATTGCGTCATCCAAGCTCCTGCACGTTTCCCTGCACGTGGATGAAAATCAGCATAAAAAATAGCAATGAAATTATCTTGGTCATCAAAAACCTGATAGGTCTTTACGTCTTTGTGATATTTTGGAATGTCTTGCACTTCAACAAAACGCAGCTTGTATAATTTCTGAGCAATCGTGAAAACACCGTCAATAACATTCTCTAACTTAAAGTACGGCTTCAATTGCTCGTCATCCAATTCAAAAAGCTCTTGCTTTAGTTTTTCAGAATAAAAAGCGCTGTCCCATTTTTGCAATTCTTCAATGCCATCGCGTTTCTTAGCAAAGTTGGCAAGTTGTGCAAATTCGCGCTCTGCTGCAGGTTTAGCTTTCTCGAGTAAATCTTGTAAAAAACGCGCTACATTTTCAGGGCTTTTGGCCATACGCTCTTCAAGAACAAAGTGCGCGTGGGTTTTATAGCCCAAAAGATTAGCACGTTCCTGACGCAGATTCACAATTTTAAGAACGTTCTCCTGGTTGTCTAGTTCGTCATTATGAAAACCTTTTGCACCAAAGGCAATTGCCATTTTTTTACGCAATTCACGGTTTTCAGCATATTTCATAAACGGAATGTAGCTAGGATATTCTAGCGTAAACACCCAACCTTCTTTCCCTTTTTCTTCGGCGGTTTGTGCTGCAGCTTCTTTGGTGCTTTCCGGTAATCCGGCAAGATCTGCTTCATCAGTAAGATGCAACTCAAACTTGTTTGTTTCGGCTAAAACATTTTCACCAAACGTCAGCGAAAGCTTTGACAACTCAGTATCGATCTCACGTAAACGCGCTTTTTTGTCTTCAGCTAAATTAGCACCGTTGCGAGAAAAACCTTTATAGCGTTTGTCTAACAATACTTCCTCTTCTCTCGTAAGATCAAGAGACTCGCGGGAATCGTAAACATTTTTAACGCGTTTAAACAGTGCTTCGTTAAGCGTAATGTCGTTAGAAAACTCTGAAAGTAACGGAGAAACCTCTTGCGCCGTTTTCTGAATCGTCTCGTTGGTTTCGGCACTGTTCAAGTTAAAAAAGATGCTAGTTACCCGGTCTAATTGGTAACCGGCATAATCCAGTGCGGCAATGGTATTCTCAAAAGTTGCCGGGTCAGGATTATTAGTTATTAGATCTATTTCTTGTCTTGCCTGAGCGATAGCTGCTTCAATCGCAGGCTTATAGTCTTCATTTTGTATCGCATCAAAAGGTGCGATATCAAAATTTTGCAGCAATATATTTTCTGAATCTTTCAATTTTCTCTAGATTTTTTTGAATTAAATGTATTTTAGCTAGTATTATGATATCTTTGACGATAATTTTCTTTACTTTAAAGTAAATTTGTTACTCCAAAAATACTAGCACAGATATGTAGCAAGGGTTTGATTAATAATATTTAGAATGGTTAATAAATACTTTAATTTACCTTATACATTTCTCGAGAGCCGTTTTTAACGGCTCTCTTTTTTTGCACGGCTAAAAGGTTGAAGAATAAAGGCTTGCCTAAAAGTCCTTTACTTTTTGATCGAGGCAGCGCCTTTGATCACTTTTTCTTTGAGTCCGTTTTTGAAGGCAATGATATTCTCACGAATCTTTACATCTGAAGCTCCAAGAATTTGAGCAGCCAGTATTCCTGCATTTTGAGCGCCGTCAAGGGCTACCGTTGCCACAGGAACACCTCCCGGCATTTGTAGAATAGAAAGCACAGAATCCCACCCGTCTATCGAATTACGGGATTTTACGGGTACGCCAATTACGGGTAGCGGAGATAATGAAGCGATCATTCCCGGTAAATGTGCTGCACCACCAGCACCGGCGATAATCACCTGAATACCGCGCTCATGCGCGTTTTTACCATAGTCAAACAATTTATCTGGAGTGCGGTGTGCCGAAACGATATCAACTTCAGTTTTGATTCCCAGTTGTTCAAGAACATCTATCGCTGCTTGCATCACCGGCATATCGCTGGTGCTTCCCATGATTATTCCTACCATAATTGTTTTTTTAGTACGCTAAGTGCGTTTTGAATTGAATTTATTTTGTTGAAGTTCAGAAATTATTTGGTGATCACGCGAATAGCATTTTTAACTTGTTCGGCAATTTTGCGCGCTTCACTCAAGTCGCTGTTCACGATCGTCACGTGGCCCATCTTTCTAAAAGGTCTGGTCTCGCGTTTTCCATAAATATGCGGAGTAACGCCTTTAAGCGCCATAATATCTTCGATCTTCTCGTAGTACACGTCGCCGGTGTAACCTTCTGCTCCCACAAGATTTACCATCACAGCTCCTATTTTACTTTCGGTTTCTCCTAACGGAAGGTTTAAAATCGCGCGTAAATGCTGCTCAAACTGATTGGTATAACTTCCTTCGATGCTATAATGACCGCTGTTGTGCGGGCGCGGAGCAACTTCGTTTACTAAAATCTCATCATCTTGAGTCTGAAACATTTCTACAGCTAGCAATCCCACGTGTTCAAACGCTTCAGAAACCTGAGTGGCAACTTCACGCACTTTTTTTGCGACTTCATCATCAATGCGGCCCGGGCAGATCACATACTCGACCTGATTGGCCTCTGGATGAAATTCCATTTCTACGACAGGATATGTTTTTACTTCACCTTTTGGGGATCGTACCACGATTACAGCCAACTCATTCTTAAACGGAATCATTTGCTCTGCGATGCACGGCGTGTCTGTAAGTTTCTCGAGATCTTCCTGAGAGCGAACGACCTGAACCCCTTTGCCGTCATAGCCGCCTTGCGTGCTTTTCCACACAAATGGAAAGCTGTTTTGATTAGCGGTAAGCGCAAGTTTAAGATCATCGAGCGTTGGATATTTTTTATAGGGTGCCGTCGGAATATTTTTTTCGGTATAAAAATCCTTTTGAATTCCTTTATCCTGAATTTTTCGCAAGGTTTGCGGACTAGGATAAACGGCGATTCCCTCGTTTTCCAGTTTTTCTAAAGCGTCAACATTTACGGCTTCGATCTCAAAAGTCACTACATCTGCCTGCTTTCCGAAGTTGTAAACGGTATCAAAATCCATCAAGTCTCCTTGTTGAAAATAATTGGCTGCTAAGCGAGAAGGCGCTTCCGGATTAGGATCTAAAACCAGCGTTTGGATATCAAATTTACGGGTCTCATAAAGTAGCATTTTACCCAATTGACCACCGCCAAGAATAGCGAGTTTAAAATCTGAAGAAAAATATGAGGTCATTAATTCTATGTCTTTATACGATAAAAAATTAGTCTTGCAAAAGTAACTTATTACCTATAGAAAGTCGAATTGCGTCGGCAAATACTTCGGTTTAAAAAGCTCAAAAAAAGAATTAAAGCGGGTTTAGTGTAATTCAATGTTGGTCAACCCAATATTCATCTACAATATGTATATTTGGCATCTAGCTAGAACCACAGCCAAACTAACCATGATCACGTTAAACGGACTTCAGTTTCAGGAGTATATTTCAGAGGCTACATTGCTTAAGGCGATTGATGAGGTTGCCGCTCAAATCAATAGTGATTTTAAAGGGAAAGAGCCCGTTTTTTTAGTCGTGCTCAACGGTGCTTATAAGTTTGCGACAGAGCTTTTAAGCAGGTTTGAAGGCGATTGCGAGATCGAGTTTATTAAAATGAGTTCTTATGATGGGACCTCAAGCACAGGGCAGGTTCAAACGCATATTCCTTTAGAGGCAGATCTTGAAGAACGCGAGGTCGTGATTGTTGAAGATATTGTAGATAGCGGTAACACTATTGAAAAAATAACGCAAATGATGGTACAGGCCGGCGTAAACAAATACCGTATTGCAAGTTTGTTTTACAAGCCCGAAGCCTATACCAAAGAATATAAAATACACTATGTTGGCCTAGAAATTCCTAATGATTTTATTGTAGGATATGGTCTTGATTACAACGGTTTGGGGCGTAACCTCAATGCTATTTATAAACTAAAAACCACAAAAATGACAAATTTGGTATTGTTTGGCCCTCCTGGAGCAGGTAAGGGTACACAAGCCTCTTTTTTAAAGGAAAAATACAATCTGGTTCATATCTCTACCGGGGATGTTTTTAGATACAACATTAAAAACGCCACAGAGCTGGGAACCTTGGCAAAATCATATATTGATAAAGGACAATTGGTTCCAGATTCGGTAACCATAGATATGTTGAGTGCAACAGTAGATGAAACTCCAGATGCGAATGGGTTTATTTTTGATGGTTTTCCTAGAACAACAGCACAAGCTGAAGCTTTAGATAAACTTCTTGCTGAAAAAGGAACAGAAGTTTCTGCAATGATAGCGCTAGAAGTTGATGATGAAATTTTAGTAAAACGCCTTTTAGAACGCGGTAAAACTTCAGGAAGAAAGGACGATGCAGATGAGACTGTAATTCGCAACCGAATCAAAGTATATTATGATGAGACAGCGATTTTGAAAGGATACTATCAAAAACAGGATAAGTATTTTGGTGTGGACGGTGTAGGCGAAATAAACGAAATCACAACACGCTTAAGCAGCGTTATAGATAAGCTTTAAGCCGTCAATAACATAAAGTTGATCATAAACCGCTTTTGTTGAAAGCGGTTTATTTTTGTATTTTGAAATAAACAGAATAGAAGATGACCGAAGGAAATTTTGTTGATTATGTAAAAATGCACGTAACCTCAGGAAAAGGAGGTGCAGGCTCTGCGCATTTGCGACGAGAAAAATTTGTGGCAAAAGGTGGTCCTGATGGAGGTGATGGTGGTCGCGGCGGTCATATAATCGCGCGTGCCAATCCAAATCTATGGACCTTACTTCACCTCAAGTTTAAGAGACATCTTAAGGCAGGTCACGGTGCCAATGGTGGAAAGCAAACCAGTACCGGAGCTGATGGTGAAGATGTGTATATCGAAGTGCCTTTGGGGACTGTGATACGCGATACAGAAACACAAGAAGTTTTAAAAGAGATCACCGAAGAAGGGCAAGAATATATCATCGCGGAAGGTGGTATGGGCGGACTAGGAAACTCGCACTTTAAAACAGCGACCAATCAGACGCCGCGCTATGCACAACCCGGTATAGACGGGCAAGAAGTTGATGTAACTTTGGAGTTGAAGGTGCTTGCAGACGTTGGTCTTGTAGGTTTTCCTAATGCAGGTAAGTCTACTTTACTCTCTGTAATTACAGCAGCAAAACCCAAAATAGCAAATTACGAGTTTACTACCTTGAAGCCTAATTTAGGAATTGTTCAGTATCGGGATTTTCAGACTTTTGTGATTGCAGATATTCCGGGGATCATTGAGGGCGCAGCAGAAGGAAAAGGATTAGGATATCGCTTTCTTCGGCATATCGAGCGTAATTCTACCTTGCTTTTTATGATTCCGGCAGATGCACCAGATATCGCCGAGCAATACCAGATATTATTGCACGAATTAGAAAAATACAATCCGGAGCTTTTAGATAAAGATCGGTTGATCGCGATCACAAAAAGCGATATGCTGGATGCTGAATTAAAGGCAGAACTTAAAGCAGAGTTAGATAAGAATTTGCCTATAGAATATATGTTTATTTCTTCGGTAGCACAGCAAGGACTTACGCAGCTTAAGGACCGTTTGTGGGCCATGCTTAACCGTCCCGCTGTAGAAGAATAGCTCGGGTTTTAGGATTTTATTGACTAGAAGGATGCTTCATTTTGTCTATTTTTAAAAGAAAAGACAAGATGAAGCATTTTTTAATTTTACTGAGCATAATTACTTTCATTTCGTGCGGTTCTACCAAAGTTGCCTATGATTATGACGAGCAAATCGATTTTGCGCAGTACAAGACCTACAATTTTATGAACGATATGGATAGCGGTTTGAGTCAGCTCGATTTAAATCGCCTTCTGGATGCTACTGAGGCCGTGCTGCAGTCTAAAGGATTTACCAAGTCTGAAACTCCTGATTTGCTTATAAACATCATTGCAGATCAGTATGAAGATGTTCAGCGCAATTCGGTAGGAGTAGGTATTGGTGGCGGAAGTTATGGTGGCGGCGTAAGCGTTGGAGCGGGTTTTCCACTTGGAGGAAACAAAAATCATCAGACTATAACTCTTGATCTTGTTGATGCTCAAAGAGATATTCTGGTCTGGCAAGCAGTAAGCGATAGTAATATTGCTGTAAATACCAATCCGCAGGACCGAGTGAGTTATTTTACCAAAATTGCAAATAAGATTTTTGAAGAATTTCCACCAGAGGAATAATTGGACGGTTCAAAATTACTACATAGAATGGCGTGCTTTTTGTTTAGTTTTGATACAAACAACCATTTATGCATTTGAAATTCTTATTTGCACTATTTATTTCGGCTTCTGTATTTGCTCAGGATGCAGCATATCAAAAAGCCGAAGCCTATTTCAAAGCTGAAAAGTTTGCACTCGCAAAACCTATTTTCTCTAAATATCTGGATGCTAATCCTAAACACGCTAAAACCCGGGAATATCTTGGTGATATTGCGGCCTATGCAAAAGATTGGGATACTGCCATTACCTATTACGAACCTTTAGTAGAAGAAACCCCGTCAAGTGCTAATTACCATTTTAAATATGGTGGCGCGTTAGGGATGAAAGCCCTTGAGATTAGTAAATTGCGCGCCTTGACCTATATCGATGATATCAAGGAACATTTTACCAGAGCTGCCGAGTTAGATCCTAAGCATATTGAAACGCGCTGGGCACTTGTAGAGCTATATCTTCAGCTTCCCGGGATTATAGGCGGAAGTACAAAAAAAGCCAAAGCTTATGCGATGGAGTTACAGGATATTTCACCGGTAGACGGTTATCTCGCGCGAGGTTACGTCGCAGAACATGAGGATGAGATGGATGAAGCCGAAACCTTGTACAAAAAAGCTATTGAGGTTGGTGGTTCGCCCACAACCTATGAGAAACTTACCAATTTGTATGAAAAGAAAAATCAGCCTAAAAAAGCCATAGACAATGCAGCTTCAAGTTTAAAATTGCACAAACGCAATCAAATCAATTATCAAATCGGAAAAATTGCAGCCGAATTTGATATGGAGCCTGAGTTGGGTTTAGCCAGTTTAAAGCAATACATCGAGAATCATTCAGTCAAAGATGGTGTTCCGGTGCGATGGGCGCATTTTAGAATGGCTCAGATTTATAGAAATAAGGGAGATAAAGCAAGCGCAACACACTACATCAATTTAGCACTCGCCGATGAACCCGATTTTGAGCAGGCTTTAGAAGAAAAGAAACGCATTCAGGAATTATAGGATTAGAATACGGTATTATTTCGTTTTCTGAAACTGTGATTTCTTAACTTGCAGCATCTATTTTAAAGATTCTACACAGGACTATGCGAGTACATTTTATAGCGATTGGAGGAAGTGCGATGCACAATTTGGCTTTAGCCTTACATCATAAAGGATACGAAGTAAGCGGAAGCGATGACGCGATTTTTGAACCTTCTAAATCTCGATTGGCTAAATATGATTTACTGCCGCCAGAACTCGGCTGGTTTCCAGAAAAAATCGATACGCAATTGGATGCTGTAATCCTTGGGATGCACGCAAAGCCTGATAATGCAGAACTTTTAAAAGCACAAGAACTCGGACTTAAAATTTACAGCTACCCCGAATTTCTCTATGAGCAATCTAAAGAGAAAACGCGTGTGGTGATAGGAGGTTCGCACGGGAAAACTACAATTACCTCAATGATCTTGCACGTGTTGCATTATCACGATCGTGAGGTAGATTTTATGGTTGGGGCACAGTTGCCCGGTTTCGAGACTATGGTGCATCTCACCGAGGAAAATGATTTTATCTTACTTGAAGGTGACGAGTACTTATCCTCTCCTATAGATCGTCGTCCTAAATTTCATTTGTACAAACCCAATATCGCTTTGATCAGTGGGATCGCCTGGGATCACGTTAATGTGTTTCCTACTTATGAAAACTACGTAGAACAGTTTGAGATCTTTGCTGATTCTATTTCGCGAGGCGGAATTCTGGTTTACAATGAAGAAGATGCTGAGGTTAAACGCATCGCCGAAGCTGCTACGGCTCCCACGCGTAAACACGCTTATTCCACTCCAGAGTACAGTATTGAAGATGGAGAAACCTTATTAGAAACACCTGAAGGTCCTATGCCAATCTCGGTATTTGGCAAGCATAACCTGAGTAATCTGGCAGGCGCAAAATGGATTTGTCAGCATATGGGAATCGATGAAGATGATTTTTATGAAGCAATTGCAAGCTTTGAAGGTGCGGCAAAACGCTTAGAAAAAATAGGAGAAACAGCGAGTAATATTGCTTTTAAAGATTTTGCACATTCCCCTAGTAAAGTGGCTGCAACGACAAAAGCGGTGAAAAATCAATTTCCTGACCGAAAGCTTTTTGCTTGTTTAGAATTACATACATACAGCAGCTTAAATGCTGAATTTATAAAAGGCTATAAAGGAGCTCTGGATGCTGCCGAAGAAGCTGTTGTCTTTTATTCTCCGGAAGCGGTTGCGGTAAAACAATTAGAGGTTATTAGTAAAGAACAGATTGAAGTTGCTTTTGACCGTGACGATCTCATCATCTTCACAGATGCAGAAGCGTTTAAAACTTATCTGAAGCAACAGCAATTTGACAATGCCGTGTTACTCCTTATGAGTAGTGGTAATTATGGCGGTCTGGATTTTGATACCGTTCAAGAATTGCTCTAGTTCTTTTTGGTGACGTGTGAACTGTAGATCTTTTCGAGATACGAAGGCATTACTTGGCTGTAATTTTGAAGTAGTGCTTCTTTCGCTTGTATTTGGTCTTTCTTGTTTTTGTCTTGAGAAAGCTTGAATTTTCCTTCCCATGCGGTGATTTTTAATTCAAAACCGGTGACATAATTAACAAAAGCTTCCATTCTAGAATTCTCTTTTTCCAGAATATAGCGCTGCGCATCACCTTCAAGAAACGAGGTTAATTCGACCATAGCGTCTTTTAATTCTTCAGCATTTAAAATTTTAGAAACTTCTACTTCAAGGTGTAGTTTGATGTAATTCCACGTGGGTAATTGCGTAGTTGTATAAATGCTTGGCGAAATATAGGTGTCTGGCCCATTAAAGAGCACTGTAGCTTTGGCTCCTAACTTCAACTGTTGGAGTTGTGGATTGTTGTTATCTATATGACCTACGAGTTTGCCCAAATGATCGTCTACCTTATAATCTAATGGAAGATGAGTGATTACGGGTAAACCTTCAGAAACTGTTATAAGTGTCGCAAGCGGAAACGTTTTTAAGGTTTCTATGATGTTGGTGTATTCAGCTTCTTGATGATGTGCCGGTGGATACTTACTCATAAGTTATTTTTAATTTAAATCGCTACAGAATCTATAAGATTTTGAAAATTAGATTTTTACTGAATATTTTAATCTCTAAACCTGAAATTCTAAAAATACATTTTTTAAATTTAGACTGCGCGAGCTGCCCCTATGGTTCACTAATTATTTCAGCCCAACTGATATGCAGCAAAACTCAGAGAATTTTTCGATAAAAAAGTGGTCGCTTGATGATCGACCCCGAGAGAAGTTATTACACAAAGGAAAAGATGCACTAAGTGATGCAGAGCTTGTAGCCATTTTGATTGGTTCCGGAAGCCGAAACGAAAGTGCGGTAGCCTTGAGCAAGCGCATTTTGGCCTCAGTAGATCATAATCTGAATGCTTTGGGGAAACTGAGCGTTGGGCAGTTGATGAAATTTAAAGGCATAGGTGAGGCCAAAGCTGTGAGTATTGCAGCCGCAACCGAGTTGGGGCGTCGCAGACAATCAGATAAAGCCGAAGAGCCAACAAAAATTACCGGAAGCAACGCGGTTTTTAGATTGCTTCAGCCTATTTTAGGTGAATTGCCGCATGAAGAGTTTTGGATTCTTTATTTAAACAATTCCAACAAAGTCTTACATAAGCATCAATTGAGCAAAGGCGGAATGACCGGTACGCTGGTCGATGTGCGTTTGGTGCTCAAACTGGCACTAGAGCGCGGAGCGGTTTCTCTTATTTTGGCACATAATCATCCATCGGGAGGGTTGCGACCAAGTCAGGCAGATAAAGACATAACCACAAAACTTAAAGTTGCTGCTGCCAGTCTCGACATAAAGGTGCTTGATCATCTTATTATTACCGAAAACTCCTATTTTAGCTTTGCTGATGAAGGTTTGCTGTAATTCCTTCCGCTTTAATTAAAAATTACGGAAATTGCCGGTATAAAATTGCATATGCTTCTTATCTACACGCACAAGATCACTCCAAGACTGCGATATACCTTCAAGCATATCTGTACCAATATTTTGGGGATTCCTGTTAAGTTCACAACTGCGGTTGATGAATTTATTGTGCACGATAGTTTGAAGCTGTCGTATACCAATAAACCTTTGGGTAAGGAATTGCATATCAAAAGTCAGGAGCTGCTTTTTGAGCAAGGAATAAGTGATTTTGAGATCAAAGTACAAGATTGGCGCGAGTCCAAGTGCTTTTTTGTAACGGGTACCAAGAGTGCATTGCCTTATGATATTTTTGCAGCAGCTTTTGTATTGTTGAGTAGGTATGAAGAGTTTTTACCTCACGTTAAGGATGAGCAAGGAAGATTTCCCGCAACAGAGAGTTTGGGATATCAAGAAGAATTTTTGACTCAACCTGTTATTGATGTTTGGGCCTATTATTTTAAAGAGGTGCTTCAGGAGAAATATCCCGATTATAATTTTGAACACCGAAAGTTCTCATTTCAAGCCTTGGTTGATGTCGAACAGGCTTATGAAATGTATGGCATAGGAATTATGCGTTGGGTTACCAATTTTCTTGGTGATTTGGTGAAGTTTCAGTTCAGTAAGATTTTGTTGCGATTACAGGTAAGTCTTGGCTTGCGAAAAGATCCTTACGATACCTTTAGCTGGTTGATCAATGTGCAAAAAAATGCCAAGTTCAAGTTTGTCTTTTTCTTTATGGTAGGCAATTACTCGACCTACACGCGCAACATTAGATTCAATAAAAAGAATTTTAGAGAGCTTATTAAAATGGTAGGAGATTACAGTGAGATCGGACTTCTGCTATCTAAAGAGGCTTTGTTGAGCAAAAGGCAGATGAAATTAGAAAAGCGGCGTATTGAAGGCATCAATAATAAGCAGCTTAGCGCAGTGCGCTGCAGTAAGCATATGCAAAGTTTGCCCGAGCATTACCGCGAGATGATACAGTTTGAAATGAAAAACGATTACTCGATGGGATATCCTGAATATTTAGGATTTAGAGCGGGTACGTGTACGCCTTTTAATTTTTATGATCTGGATTATGAAACCATAACGCCCTTGCTTATTCATCCTATTTGTGCGCAAGCTTCGGCTTTTGAAACAAGTGCTTCAGATGAGAAAGAGCTCAATCATGAGTTAGATACTTTCTTTGAGATGAAGGAGGCTGTAGAACGTGTAAACGGTAATTTTGTGTTTAGTTTCCGGAATAAATCGGTGACCGGAAAAGGACAGGATCAGGGGCAATGGAAGCAATTTTTTAGAGAATTGGTAAATGACTAAGTTAAAGAATATTCAACACGTTTTTTTTGATCTGGATCACACCCTTTGGGATTTTGACCGAAATTCTAAGTTGGCTTTTGAAGATATTTTTAAGAAAAACAATATAAGCGTTGCCATTGATGATTTTCTTGAGGTGTATGTTCCCATTAATTTTCAGTATTGGAAGTATTATCGTGAGTCTCGTATTACCAAAGAACAGTTGCGTTACGGCCGGTTGAAAAACAGTTTTAAAGAGCTGGGAATTGCTATAGATGACTTTTTGATAGACCGTTTGTCTGTAGATTATATACATCATTTGCCTAATCATAACCATTTGTTTGAGGGAGCAGTAGACCAACTAAGCAATCTTCACAAAAAATACGAGTTGCACATCATCACAAACGGATTTCAGGAAGTTCAATCTTTAAAACTTCAAAATTCTAAAATCGATCATTTTTTCAAAACCATAACCAGCAGTGAGTCGGTAGGAGTAAAGAAGCCAGATGCACGTATTTTTAAGCATGCTTTAGAACTGGCAGCAGCAGATCCTAAAAAAAGTGTGATGATAGGAGATAATTATGAGGCAGATATTCTAGGAGCTCAAAATATGGGTTTACATACGATTTGTTTTAACTATCATAAAACCAAATTGCCAGAGTCGCTTGTCGCAATAGATGATTTAACAGAAATAAGCAATTTCTTATAAACTATTGCTCGGTTTTTTGCGTTAGGACATCAAATCCCCTAATCATGAAAATTGAAAAGTTACTTTTCTTTTTACTTGTATTGCTGGCCACTGGTTGTACAGAAGAAATAGATTTTAATCAGGTTGAAGAAGTATCCTTAACTACTACTCAGGATATTGATCTCGTACATTTTTTACTTACTCAAGACAATTTTGTAGATGATGGCGGGCAGACCCAACAGAATGGGCTAGTAGAAGCGGTAAAACTTGATTTTTTAGACGATCCCTTTTTTCAAAACCGTCTGGTTAGGATCGTTTTTGACTTCAGAATGACCAATACTTTTTCCCAATCGCTCACAGCCGTAATAAAATTTAATGATGAAGATGGAGTCACCCGTGAATCTATCACGCTCGAAGCTTCAGGGAGTACCAATGGCGAAGCTGTAGTTTCTGAATATGAAGTGGTAAAAGAAGGGACAGCGATAAGCAATATTACCACTGCCGATACTGTGCTTGTTGAGTATTACATCAATACCAATAGCGCTCCGATTGTAGGTAGCCTGAAATTTGAATCAAAAGCAGCATACACCGTTGAATTGTAGAAAATTTCTATATCTGTTGGTTTTATTGACTTCAGCCGGGGTTGCTGCACAATATCAGCAGCTATATGATACTGATTACTTGCCTCAAAGTCTATTGCTTAATCCCGGTAATAAAGTAGATTTTGATAAACACTTTGGTATTCCTTTATTGAGTGGTGTTGGGGTGCAAGCAGCAACAAGGAATGTTTCGGTGTATGATATTTTTCAGGTAAGTGAGCGTGACGAGATCAAGGAGAGAATATGGGCTAAAGTTGATCAATTGAGCAATAGAGATTATGCTGTACTTCATCAAAGTCTAGAAATTTTAAGCGCCGGTTTTAGGACGAGGAAAGGTAATTATGTTTCTTTTGGTTGGTATGAAGAGTTGGATGCTATCACCTATTTTCCGAAAGATGTGGCTACATTAGCCTATGAAGGTAATCAGCAGCATTTGGGATATGCTTTTAAAGCTTCAGATATTAAAGCACGCGCCGAGATGGTTTCGGTCTTTCATATAGGAATGAATAAAAAAGTAAATGAGCACTTCAGTATAGGAGGGCGTTTTAAGCTTTATAGCGGTATGTTTAGTGCAGAGAGTACTCATAACTCCGGGACTTTTACTACATACCTGACTCCTGACGGAAATAACTACTATGAGCATCGATTAGAGAATATTAACGGCGGACTTAAGATCGCTGGGATAGGAAGTTTTGAAGAGGTTTCTGAGTCTCAAATTTTGCAGAATTCCGTTTTCGGTGGAAATTATGGTGTAGGTATTGATCTTGGATTTTCATATGATTTTAATGAACGCTGGTCCGCAAGCGGAAGTTTACTTGATCTTGGATTTATTAACTACCGAAGCAAAACGTATGAATATTATGGTAATGGAGATTTTGACTTTGATGGTATTGAATTTATATTTCCCTCGGTTGTTGATGAGAATACCGTAATACGACCTTATTGGACCGATCTAGAAGAGGAGTTTAATGAAAACATGAACTTTGGCGAGCGTGCTGATGTAAGCTACACATTACTGCGTCCTGTAAAGTTATTGGGCGGTTTGATTTATTCTTTTGGAGAACGCCTAAAGTGCAATTGTTTGAATCCAGAGGAAAATCGCTATAGATTTAAAACGGGCTTACAAGCCATGGTAATAAAGCGTCCGGGAGGTATACAGGCCGGGCTTACTGCATTTTTAGATGCACCCGTAACTTCATTTTTAAATACAAAGCTCACTTATGGTATAGATTCTTTTACATATACTAATGTTGGCTTTCTCATTTCTGCCAAAATCCGTAGTTTTAATGTGTATTTGGCGGCAGATAATTTACTTTCATATTCAAATATTGCCGATTCAAATACGGCCAGTTTTCAAATTGGCTTTCAATTAATATCAAACACTAAATAATGAATACTAAACACTATATCATAGTAGCTTTTTTTGCTTTGTTTTCAATAGTTTCTGTTTCTGCGCAGGAGCTGGCAGATTATAAATACATCGTTATTCCACAAAAATTTGAATTTCAAGATGAGCCCGGTCAATATGATCTTAATGCGCTTACTCGCTTTTTATTCATAAAATATGGTTTTAATGCGTATATGGAAAATGAGGCCTTGCCTACAGACTTAAATGCTTCAGGGTGTAATACATTATATGCGCGTGCTGATATCAGCGGATTTTTAAGCACTAAAGCACTCATTACTTTAGTAAACTGTAGAGGGAAAGAAGTCTTTGTACTTCCTGAAGGAAAAAGTAAGATCAAAGAATTTAAAGCAGGGCATCAGGATGCTTTTAGAGATGCGTTTGAGGAGCTTGAAGAAGAGTATGGCTACACGTACTCTGATGAGATAGTAGAGCGTGCTGAACTTATTGAAGAGGTTGAAACAGAAGAGGAGGAACCCAAAACATTGGTAGAAGCTGTGGCAAATAAATCTACTCCAAAAGAGGAAGTTGTTGTTTCGGCGATACCTAAAAATAGCAATGTGGTTATAAAGGAAGAAGTAAGTACCAAGATCGATTCTGAAACTGAAGCCAAAAAGACAGAAGCAAAATCAAAAGTAACATCTATTCTTTCGAGTGCTGATGGCAGCTTTAGTATGCGTCCTACATCAAATGGATTTGACGTATATGAAGGACAAACCAAAATAGGTACTGCTACAAAAACTTCAGCAGGATCCTATCTTGTAAACACCAATCAATTTACAGGTGTTGGCTATTTTGACGGTACTGAGTTTACCGTAGAGCGTGAAATTAAAGGTGTAAGTGGTCTGGTGAAGATGATTTTTACGCAAAAATAGAAAATCCCAATACGCTTAAGTTAAGCTCGTTTTAAGTGGTGTTGCCCAAATTGAAAACATCATTTAAAGCGAGTTTTTTATTGGCGCTGCCAAAGGGTTTAATACGCCAAATCTTGCCTCGAAATTAGAAATTCGTTTCCAGCCAATGTCTCATGGGCTTGCCCTGAGGCGGTTTACCTAGCATCGTTAGGAATTTAATACCTTGAGATAGTTTACTTAGAACGGCTAGTAATCATATTTATCTCCCCATCTATTTTTTAGAAATTTTCTAATTCCATCTTCACGAGCATTAGCGCCAGGATCATAAAGCTTTTGATTGGTGATTTGTTCCGGTAAAAATTCTTGAGCTATAAAATTGCCCGCGCCATCGTGCGAGTATTTGTATTCGTCACCGTAGCCCAATTCTTTCATAAGTTTTGTGGGAGCATTGCGCAATGCAATGGGAATGGGTAAGTCTCCTGTTTGCTTAACCAGTTGTTGTGCTCTGTTGATCGCCATGTACGAAGCGTTACTTTTGGGAGAAGTGGCAAGATAAGTAACGCATTGACTCAGGATGATTCGAGCCTCCGGATAACCTATTGTTGTGACGGCAGTGAATGCATTTGTAGCCATGATTAAAGCGGTAGGATTGGCATTGCCAATATCTTCAGAAGCAAGAATGATAAGTCTTCTGGCGATAAACTTCAAATCTTCACCACCTTCTAACATACGTGCGAGATAGTAAACCGCCGCATTAGGGTCGCTTCCTCGTATTGATTTTATAAATGCCGAAATGATATCGTAATGCTGCTCACCGGTTTTGTCATACATCACCGTATTTTGCTGCACTTTTTGTTGCACCATCGCATTGGTGATCAACACTTTTTCTGAAGTTTCTGTGGTAACCAGAAGTTCAAAAATATTAAGCAGTTTACGTGCGTCACCCCCGCTAATGCGCAACAGTGCTTCGGTCTCTTGAAGTTCTATATCTTTTTTAGACAAAATGCTGTCCTGCGTCATAGCCCGCTTCAAAAGCGCTCTGAGATCGTCTGCAGAAAACGGGTTGAGCACATAAACTTGACAGCGTGACAGCAATGCAGGAATCACTTCAAAACTAGGATTTTCTGTAGTTGCACCTATCAAAGTAACCCAACCTTTTTCTACTGCAGCGAGAAGCGAGTCTTGCTGGGATTTACTAAAACGGTGAATCTCATCTATAAACAATAACGGATTTTTCTGCGTGAACAGACCTCCTGCATTTTTTGCTTTATCAATGACCTCTCGCACGTCTTTTACGCCACTATTTATCGCACTTAAAACATAGAATGGACGTTTGGATTCTTCAGCAATTATAGAGGCTAAAGTCGTTTTGCCAACGCCCGGGGGTCCCCATAAAATAAGTGAAGGGATGACTCCAGATTTTATAGAAGAAGTTAAAGAACCTTTGTCTCCTACAAGGTGTTCTTGGCTCAAATAGTCGTCTAATGTTTTAGGACGTAAACGTTCTGCTAGCGGTGTATTCATAACTTCAAAATTATTTATTTGTACGGGATAAACTGCCAGTATTTCTTACTTTATGATTTTGGCCAAACAATTGCTAGATTAGATAATAGAATGAACGCTCAAAGACAAAATTCGGCTTTTCAATTTTCAACAGGTGTGGTTTTATACCCGTTGATTGTTGTATTGTCTTTATGGCTGGTATTTTGGTTTGAGTTGAGGTTTGGATATAATTTTACTCCTTTCGGCGTCAAACCTCGTGAAATTTCTGGCTTGGCGGGTATCATTCTTTCTCCGTTTATACATTCCACCTTAAGTCATCTGTGGCACAACAGTGTACCTACATTGGTTCTTATCGCAGGTTTGTTTTATTTCTATAAACCGGTGGCGTGGCAGGTCCTTTTCTGGATCGTTTTGGGTTCTGGCTTAGGGACGTGGCTTATAGGAAGAGACGCGTATCACATAGGAGCCAGCGGTGTGGTTTATGGTCTTGCTTCCTTTTTATTTTTTAAAGGAATTTGGTCTAAGCACTATCGGCTGACTGCTTTTTCACTAATTGTGGTTTTTCTCTACGGAAGTTTAATTTGGGGAACGATGCCTATACGTGATGGAATGAGTTGGGAAGGCCACTTATCCGGTTTTTTAACAGGTTTGATTCTAGCTTTTGTGTTCAAGGCTAAAATTGCAAAACCTGTAAAATATGTTTGGGAAACCGAAGCTTATAATCCGGAGGATGACCCTTTTTTACAGCAATTTGATGAAGATGGAAATTTTATAGATCCGCCTTCAGAAGAAGAGGAAGAAGATGAACTTACTTGATGCGTTGTCGTACGACTTCATAAAGAAAAGCCCCACAAGCCACCGAAACATTAAGCGAACTAATAGTTCCTGCCATGGGCAGTTTTGCCTTATGATCTACAAGTTTTAAAACTCCCGGTGTAACACCTTTTCCTTCACTACCCATTACAAGCGCGGTAGGTGTCGTATAGTCTAGATCATAAATAGAATCTTCGGTTTTTTCTGTAGCAGCGACAACTTGTACACCAGAACCCTGTAAGTAGAACAAAGCATCTTTGATGTGATCAACCTTAGAAATTGGGATATTAAAAATCGCTCCTGCTGAAGTTTTAACCGTATCATCGGTAACGGGAGCTCCACCAGATTTTGGGATGATGATAGCATCGACACCGGTACAAACCGCAGTACGGATAATAGCACCAAAATTACGCACATCTGTCAATTGATCTAATAGCAGAAAAAGTCCGGGTTTTGCAGCTGCCAAAACTGCTTCGGCGGTAGCTTCAAATTCGGCGAATTGAATAGGGGAGATAGTCGCAATTGCTCCTTGATGATTTTGATCAGAAAGTTTATGAAGTTTTTCCTGCGGAACATAAGAAACCGAAATTCCCTCCTCACGAATCAACTTATCTAATTCTTTAGAAAGTGGATTGCTTAAGCCTTTTTGAAGATAAATTTTACCAATTTCTTTGCCGGCTTGAATCGCTTCGATAATTGCCCGGGTTCCGTAGATGTTTGTGGTTTTTGACATACGGCAAAGATAAGTTGGTTAATTGGGATGCAGAAATAAAAAAGCCACCTAAAAAGGTGGCTTTCCTAAATCAAATAATAACTGGAGCGTTAGTCAACATCCCAAAATAATTGACTAAGTATGGTATCTCCATTTTCTAAACCTGAAGCAGCTGCTGCACGATTTTCACCGTTAAGCGTTTGCAAGATTTGTGGGTATCTTAAACGGAAAGGTAAATCAGTCACTCCGTTTACACCAGATTCAAAAGTGTATGATTCAATTCTATTATCAGGTGATTGCGCATCAATTTGATTTTGAGGCAAGGTTACTGTGTCACCAGGTAATAATAAAACATTAGGATATCCTGTTCTTCTGTACATTGCGTATGCCGTATTTGGCTGCATATATAAGGCAACATACTTTTGATTAAGTACATTCTCTTCAGAAGCAGCAGGTAAAGCGCTTACAAATGCAGTGATATCAGCATCAGCTACGCCCCATTTTTCCATAGATGCACGTACACCTTCCTCGTAATTTGCTTGGTCAAAACCATTTTCTTCAGAAAGGATGAAAGCAACTTCAGCATATTCCATAAGTACTTCGCCATAATCTGGTCTCAATACTTTACTACTCATAAAAGAGTATGAAGAGAATGGAAGTGCGTTCATGTTTCTAAATGCATATGGAGCACCTACATAATCTGCAGGATCATTGCTTGGTGTATAAGTCCCATCTTGTACCTCTTGAATTCCTGCTGAAATTGGCGCTGCCATTTCAAATAATCTAGGATCAAGGCCAAAGTTTCCACTTTCTCCTTTAAGAAGGTCAATAAATGGAGCAGTTACAGCAAAGTCAGTTCTACCAATAAAGGCTCTCCACCAAGGAGAAGCGTTTAGGTCAGTAGTCTCATAGCTTTGTACTGCGTTGTCATCGTTAGAAGTCATTACTCCAGACTGAACCGCCACGTTGATTGCATTAGAGGCAGTTGTTGGGTCAACTTCGCGAAGGTTGTTTGCTACTCTTAAGATCAATGAGTTTGCAAACTTTTTCCATTTTGCAGCATCACCGTTAAAAATGTTATCACCACTGGTGAATACCGGGCTGTTAACATTGATCATATCTGCAGACTGACGTAGTTCGCTAAGAATATCAGCATAGATTTCCTCTTGAGGAGCAAATACCGGATTCAAATCTTCATCAACATCAAGTGCCTGAAAATTCTCATTATTAGAACCGTAAGAATAGTAAGGTACATCACCAAAGAAATTGGTCAACTCATAAAACATGTAAGATAACATAATACGAGAAGCAGCAACTTGGTTGTCGTTATCTCCAGAAGCAGCAGCGTCATCCATTGTCGCTTCATCGGTGTTAAGATCAATGATAGACTTTAGATCTGATGCAACTAAGTATGTGTTTTGATAAATACTTTGAGCAGAAGACTCACGATATAAATAGCGATCTTCGTCAGCATAAGCTGTTTGCCCCCAGTATTCTACCCAGTTTTGCGTTAAACGTCCTGAATTAAAAGCGTTACGATTAAAATCGATAAAGCTTTTAGTAGCAGATGCAAAAATGTTTGCAGTAGGAACGACTTCAGGGTCGTTAGGGTTTATATTAACTTCTTCTAAGCCCTCATCACAAGAACTAAATCCTGCGGAGATGACGAGCATTAATAAGATTATAAATTTATTTTTCATCTTTTTCTTAAAATTTTAATTGAACGTTAAGTCCGTAAGAACGTGTTGACGGTAAAGAACCACCTTCAGAACCTTGAATGTTACCACTACCGGTAGTAGCGATTTCTGGATCGAAGTTGTCATTGTCAAGACCCCAAACGAGTAGGTTTCTACCAAATGCAGTTACACGTACTTCGCTAAATGCGTTACCTATCCAATTTTTAGGAAGGTTGTAGCCAAGGGTTATTTCACGTAATTTCCAGTAAGAAGCGTCAAAAACGTTTTGTGCATCATTACCAAAGTAGAAGTCAGTACCGTATTGTTGTGCTGAGATTACCTGAGTATTTTCAGCAGTGTTTGATACGGTATAAGAACCATCGTCGTTATACGTTACATCACCAGTCACGCCTGGAAGCACTAAACCTTCTTCACGAATGTTATTAGCAGCAGTTTGCTCTAAAATACCAGAGTAGTTACCCCAGATATTGGTTAAAGAACGGTATACACCACCTTTTTGTCTGTCGATTAACACACCTAAGCTAATGCCTTTATAAGTGAATGTGTTTCTAATACCCATGTTATAATCTGGTAGAATAGAACCTAGGTTTTCAACATCTTGAGTTTCTGCGTAGCTTCCGTTAGCATTTACAACACGGTTTCCTGCATCATCATATACATAGTTTGTACCACGTATTTGACCATAACGTTCTCCTACAACCGCATTCAAAGAAACACCGTTAAAAGGGAAACTTGCTATCTGAAGCGTTTCAAGACCTTGAGCAAGACTTAATAAAGTGTTCTCGTTTTTAGCAAAGTTCCAAGTTACATCCCAAGAAAAATCATCGGTCATAATTGGAGTAGCGTTAACAAGAATCTCAATACCTTTATTTTCTAACTCACCAGCATTAAGTACAGTGCTAGAGAAACCGGTAGCAGGATCAACTTGAACTGGAGTAATCAAGTCTTTAGTTAACTCATTGTAATAAGTTACATCAAAACCTAAACGTCTGTTGAAGAAAGAAGCTTCAACACCAAATTCATAAGTTCTTTTTTCTTCAGGAAGTAAATTAGGGTTTCTGTTACTGTTGTTTAGTGAGAAAGGAACAGATCCTAAAAATGGGTTACTTCCGATGAAAACATTACTAAGTTGGTATGGTGTTGTGTCACTACCAACTTCTGCATAACCTGCTCTAAGTTTTAAGAAAGATAACCAGTCTGCATTAATAAATTGAGAAGCGATAAAACTACCACTTACAGAAGGGTAGAAGTATGAGTTGTTCTCAGCAGGAAGAGTAGATGACCAGTCATTACGACCTGTTACTGTTAAGTAAGCGTAGTTATCATAGCCCAAAGAAACTGAACCAAATAAACTGTTTATTTGACGTTGTGTATCACTTTCACTTACAGTAGGATTATCTACAGAGTTACTAAGATTGTAGAATCCAGGAACAACAAGACCACCATTGGTGTTCGAACCTAAGAAATGGTATTCATTTACCCTTCTGTTACCACCTACAAATGCATTGATGCTTAATTTGTCATCAAATACAGTTTTGTCGAAGTGTAATCTACCTTCGTAGTTGATCTCTTGAAAGTCACGATCGCTTTCTGAGTAAGATGCTTGTGCTTGAGAACCTACGGCAGTTCTTTGATTAATTCTGAAATCATAAGTATCACCATAAACTTTTGCTACCGCATAGAAATCATCGGTAAAGTTGTAAGTGGCACCTACAGTACCATACCAACGCGTTCTTTTGTCCTCTGCAGTATTTTCATTCAATACCCAGTATGGGTTATCAGTATATCGAGGAGTAGGGTCGTCGTAAGCAACTCTGTTCCATGTTCTTTGAGTACCATCGGCAGTACGATAATTTTTCAATCTTTCATAATCAAGTGAAGTCTGTCCAAATTGATATAATTGAAGAATTACACTTTCTCCTGTGTAACCTGAAGCAGGTCTGTTAAAACCATCAGTTACCGTAAAGTTTACCGAAGCGTCAACTTTTAATTTGTCACCAATTTTTGTTGAACCATTGAAGTTGATACTCGTTTTGTTCAATTTTGTGTTAGGTAAAATCCCTTCAGTCTGCGTGTTGTTTATAGACATACGCATGTTAGAGTCTTCACCTGCTTGTGAAAAGGCTACGCCATTGTTGTAAGAATAACCTGTTTTGAATAGGGTACTACCATCATTTGCAGGAGCGACCCAAGGTCTTGTTTGTAAATAACCTGGTGTTCCTGGTTCTAAAGCATCCCAGTGTAATACCGGCTGACCTTCATAGCGTGGTCCCCAAGATTCATCAGTAGCATAGTCAACTAAGTTGTAAGTAGAACCGTTGATTGTCGCTTGGTTAAAACCTCCTTGATCTCCAATAGTGTAGTTACCACCACCACCTCCGTAGAGTTTTTGCGTTTGTGGTAAAATGTTTACTTCTTCAAAAGTGATTCCTGTATTTACAGTTACCTCACCTTTACCTTTTTTACCTGACTTCGTAGTAATCTGAATTACACCATTAGATGCACGAGAACCGTAAAGCGCTGCTGCAGCACCACCTTTAAGTACGTTCATACTTTCTATATCGTCAGGGTTGATGTCAAAACCAGTATCACCAAAATCACGGCCACCGCCACCATTTTGAGCAGAGGTACTGTTATAGTTACTGTTATCTAATGGAATACCATCAACAACTATAAGAGGTCTGTTTTCCTGAGTAATAGAACCAATACCACGTATTAAAATTCTAGAAGAACCACCCAAGTTACCACTCGCATTAGAAATTTGAACACCTGCTACCTTACCAGATAAGGCGTTAAGCGCGTTGCTGTTTCTTGTTTGTGTTAGCTCCTCATTACTTACTTCTTGAGTCGCATAACCTAGTGATTTTTTCTCTCTTGAAATACCTAAGGCGGTAACAACGACTTCGTCAAGTGCTTCACCTGCGGTAAGACTTACATTAATTGTGCTTGATGCACCAACTACTTGCTCAGAATCACCAAATCCTACATAAGAAAAGACAAGAGTTTGACCTTCTGAAGCTGAAATTGCATAATTACCGTCAAAGTCTGTTTGTGTACCGGTAGTGGTACCTTGGATGACGATGTTTACGCCGGGAAGCGGAACACCGCTTCCATCAGTAACCGTACCGGTTACTTCTTTGGTTTGTGCAAAAGAAAATTGCACTGCTAACGCCAAGAAAAGCGTTAGCAATCCAGTAAATTTAATTTTCATGTTATTGTTTATTTGAATTAGCCAGTGGCGAATTTGTATAAATAATAATCAATAACCAATTTATTCATCATAAAATTTAAAGGAGCTCTTGTTTAATTCTTATCCTAAACAGCGTATATATGAGAATATGTTAATGTTCTGCTCGTAAATTTGTATAATTTTAAAGTATTTGTAAAAAATATGTTAACGTGAAGTATAAGGCGCTGAAAGGTAGATGTTTGTCTGTGTTAATGTTTTGCCATGTAGTTTAGAATTTTTGGTGTTTATATCGTTTGAGAAGATGTTATATGTCTAGGAATAATAAGGGTGTTGAAATCCATTAATATACAAGTGTTAAAATTTGCTATAAGAAATAGATCACATAAAAAAAGCCTGCAAGTAAACTTGCAGGCTTCTTCGATTATTGGCTAATAATCTCTACGTGGTATCTTGATTTAGCTTATTGAGCACAAACAGTAATTGGTAATAAACCGGAGGCTTGCTCACCAAAATCTCCTGAATCGTAAACTAAAGAGCCATCTGGAGCATAAACCTCAAAACGAATTTCTCCGTAATTATCTCCAGGGAAGTTCCACTCAGCGCTTACTGTTCCTTCAGGAATAGTTACAGTTGCAACTCCTTCATAGCCATCATTTGGAGTACAGCCTCCTTGGCTTTCATCTAGGAAAGCACCGTCATTACATCCTCCATATGGAGAGCAAAGACCTACTTCTAGAGTCGTGGAATCAAGTACAATTGTAATTCCTGACCCTCCATTGCCACAGTCTGTTTGCCAACCATCACCGTAAGAATCAAACATTCTTACTGTGTAGTCACCTGGCTCTGGTGAACAGGTTAATAAAGCATTGTATTGGAATGGAGCTTGGAAAAATACACCGGTTAATACGCCAGAGCTACTTTCTGGTCCTAATGATCTTCCGTCAGTTAAGTTTAATACTAACTCAAAGATAAAAACGTCACCAGCGGTATACTCATTTTCTGTAATTCCCATAGCAGAAACAGCTTCACCAAAAGTTGCAGTTAATGTTGCTCTTGGTAATCCGACAGGACCTTCAGAGAATTCTGAAGCAGAAACCGTTTTTACAAGGCTTCTGTTTGGATCAGAAGTTCCGTTGTCACTTGTTAAGTCTCTAAGGGAAACGTAGATGTCTACACTTTCCATTAAATCCCCATCAAGCTCATCTTGCTCCTCTACGGTAACAGCAAATGTAGAAGACGGGTCGCTTGAGTTTAAGGAGGCGTTTATCACCTCAATAGTTCTTAATGCAGCACCTTTCTCATAATCTAAGACGGTGTAGATTGCATTATCTGGGTCGTCATCACAAGATATTGTGTTAAAGACAAGCCCTAAAATTAGTATGTATTTAAATAAATTTTTCATCTTCATATTGATTTTAGTTTGCAGGGTTAGTCACTCCAGAATCCCAGAATACCTGAGTTGCGTTATCTTGTCTTTGACTAACATTTGGATTCGCGTTAACTTCGCTTGAAGGATATAGAAGTGTTCTAGGGAACGGTCCTGGGTTAGGATCTATATTTCTAGCAAGTGTTCTTGGGTATCCAGTTCTTCTGATGAAGTTGAATGCATCAGCGCCACCTCCATACATTGCGATGAAGAATTGCTCACCTAGGATGTCTAATTTAGACTTTTCAACAGGCCATCCGAATGCATCTAACGCCGTGTCATCATCTGCATCAGCAAAATCATCTGTGATATCTGCGATGAAGTCGTCGATTTCTTCCTCTGTTGGAGCTAAACTGGTGTCTGCTGTAGGGTCAGAAAATGTAGTTACATAGCTAATAGATTCAGTTACACCAGCTTCAAATGCAGCTTCAGCATTGCTGTCTTGACCTAACATGGTATATGCTTCAGCTCTCCAGAATTCAACAAATGAAGATAATATGATAGGCTCGATACCAGCACCACCGGCTCCAAGGCCAAGGCCTACTGCTGCATCATAAAATGTGATGTCGCTTTGATCTGCTGAAAGAATTACCCAGTCTAAATTGTCGTCAAATCTACCTCCTGCTGGATATACACCAGACGCTGTTCTCAAGAATGAATCTGGTGGAATACCTTCGTTATTACCGTGAATTCTACCCCAGTATCCTAAGCGCATAGAACACCAGTAATCTTCTTCCTCGGTGAATTCTAAGTGACCAGGTACATCTTGTGCGGAACACGCTAATGCAGCTGCATCAACATCTCCATTGTATAGGTAATAACTTTCGTCTGCTTCCCAAAACAACAGGGTGAAACTACCAGGAGTTACAGCGTTTTGACGATAGAAGTAATATCTTCTACGTGGATCAGTATTACTAGACAGATCTCCATAAGTTCCTGCCATTAGGTTCATCAACCAGTTAGATCTATAAAGGTTTGCACCACTATCGGTATAATCACTAGCGTAATCAGGATGACGTGTGTCAGGTTGCTGTAGGTTTGTACCATAGGCAAATGCGAAATTGTCATCAGCACTTTCAATTACGTTAGTTGCATTAATAACACCATTGTAATCTCCGGTTGTAAGTGCTGCACGCATTTTAAGCGTATTAACAAATTTTATCCATTTGCTTGCATCACCTTCATAATATAGGTCTGTTGCAGTACCTACGCTTGAGCCCTGTAAAAGAGCAGAAGCTTCATCCAATAAAGATAGCGCGGCATCATACACTGCGGCATCATCATCTAATTGTGGATTAGGGAACTCTAAAGGCATGTTTGCTTCAGTCCAAACGATATCACCAATATAGTCAACCAATAACATCATCATGTGTGCTTGCATCGCCTTTGATGCTCCTAAGATATAGTCGTAAGATCCATCTGTGTTTGATTCTTCTATTACAGCAATATCAGGATTCATTGAGCTGAATAGATTTGCCCAAGGGCCGTTCATAGTACCACTTCCGTAATTGTTAAAGTAGATACGGCCACTCATATAGTCTATTCTTCCAAGCTGTGCACCGATGTTGTTGAAAGAGGCAACACCATTTCTGTAACTCAGCTGTACACTATTAAATAATAGTGTAGGGTTGGCCTGATCGGGGCTCAACGAGTTAGGGTTTTCTAGCATTTCTAGCTCAACGGTCTCACAACTTTGAAAGACTGTAAAGGCTGAAAGAAAAGCTATAAATAATACATTATATATTTTTTTCATATTAAAAATTTTTAGTAGATGCTATTATAATTGTAGACTTCTACGATTAGCTTAGAATGTCGCTTTAACGCTTAATCCATATCTTCTTGAACTAGGACCGTTGAGGTAGTCAAACCCACGTCCGTTACCAACACCAATACCAGCAACGTTAGGGTCAAAATTAGCGCGGTCTGGAGTGTTGTAAGCATCATACCATAAGTTATAACCTGCTGCAGTGATAGATAAATTACCGAACGGAGTTTTATCTAACCATTTTTTAGGCATATTGTAGCTTAAGGATAATTCTTTAAGACGTATAACTGAAGCGTCATAGATTCTTAATTCGCTAGGTCCAAAAAGAACATTATCAAAATAGAATGATGAGTTGTCTAATTGTTGTCTGTTAGGAGAACCATCGGCCAATACACCCGGTAATATAAATGGTTCTCTACGATCAGGATTAATTAATCCACGACCTAGTAAAGTTCCTATTGTTTGTGAGTAGATGTCACCACCACTTACGTGACTAAGTTGAAAACCAAGTGTGAAGTTTTGGTAAGAGATCGTGTTGATCAAGTTCATTACATAATCAGGGTTAGGATTACCGATTATAGGAGCGATAGAACGCGCTCCTTCAGTTCCTGCTTCTACTTCATTACCAGCATCATCAATGTAAACTTCTGTTTCAGAAACATAGAAACCATCGTTTCCTACAACATAATTTCCATTATCATCGCGAAGAATACGGCTTCCTACGATCACCCCAAGTTGCTCACCTTGAATAGCAGCGTTACCTAGGTTTGAGAATCCTGCATAAACAATTTGGTCACTTCCTAGTTCAGTAACGATTTGCTCGTTTGTAGTGAAGTTAACTCGTGTATTCCAATTGAAACCTGTTGGTTCAGAACTCTTAAAGATGTCTACTCCAAGATCAACTTCCCAACCGGTACCTTCTACTTTACCAATGTTTCCTGTAGTACTTGTGTATCCAGAAGATGTGGATAATGGAATACCTACAATCTGATCTGTAGTGGTACGATCATAGTAAGATAAACTTACATCTAGTCGGTTTTTAAGCAATCTAGCATCAAAACCAACTTCCCATTCGCTAATTAATTCTGGTCTTAGGTTAGGGTTTGCAAGACCATCGCTTACTGCATTGGTTACAATTCCGCCTGGTCCTCCAACGGCACCACCTGAAACTTGGGTAGATTGACCGATGGTGTTTACCGTAGGGTAGCCGCCAGGGAATCCTGCAGATGATCCAAGACCTGCTCTTAATTTAAGATAGTTTAGGCCTAAACTGTTTCCGCCGCCAAAACCTTCAAAAGCTGATGTTGGGATGAAAGAAGCACTTACACTAGGGTAGAATTGACTGTTGTTTTCTGAAATAAGGTTAGAGATCCAGTCATTTCTTCCAGATAATGATAGATAAAGATAGTTGTCGTATTCAAACGATAAATCTCCAAATAAACCTATTGTATTTCTTTCGGAAGTACTTTGAATTGGTAATTGGTTTTCAAAGTTGAAGTGTCTTTGTACGTTATATACAATTTGACTTGTACTTGCAACACCTTGTCTGTCGTAATATTCTCCTAAAGAGCTTCCACCTACAAGAAAGCTAACGTTTAGCTTTTGGTCTGCCGTTAAGTCATAGTTTCCTGAAAATGCTGCATAGTGATTAAAGTTAGTTCTATTGTTATCCCAAGTGTCATAATAACCAAAGCGGTCAGCATCACTGTTTACACCTCCTCGGTTTGAGTAGGAGTGGTTTCTTTCATTATAGATGTCGATACCTCCACGATATAGGAAACTAACATTGTCGTTAAACTCATAAGATAGCTGCGCGTTACCAAAAACACGATTAGTAAGCTGTCCGTTTTGAGCGTTTGCCACAATCCAACGTGGGTTTACGATGTCATTACCATTACGATAGTAAATACTACCGCCAGTTTCTGGAATTTCGTAAGGTAATCCCATTAGATCCACACCAATTGGAGTAAAGAATACTTGACCAAAAACAGATAGTCCGTAATTAGCGTTACCATCACCCGCAGCTACTGGTGGAGTTACAAAATTGGTTCTTGAGTAGTTAAGAATTCCTGTTACCGTAAAGTTATTTGTCAATTTAGCACGACCACCTACAGAAAGAGTGTTTCTTGTAAGGCTGTTTCCAGGTGTGAAACCTTCATCGTCTGTATGACCAAAGTTTACGTTGAAAGACATATTCCCATCATCAGAGGCTCCTCTTATGTTTAAAGAAGTACTGCTTACGCTACCTGTTCTGAAAAAGTTTTCAACACTGGCATAGGGTCTATAAGCATAATCAACTCCTTGGTAAGACTGATAAAGTTCATTTTCTCCTCCTAAGAAGTTTCTTAAGAATGCGTTAGTAGAATATGGATGAGGAACATTTCCATTTGCATCAATAATCCCGGCAGGGTCATTTAAATAACCGTCAACTCCGTTCGGGCTGAAATTTGGTCCCCAGTTACTAAAGAACCATCCAAAAGATTGGTTAAAACCTCCACCATACTCTTGTTGATAATCTGGAAGAGATGCGATTTCATTGAAAAAGAAAGACTGGTTCAATGTGATTTCAGTTTTCTTCTTAGCTCCTTGGCCACTATTTGCTTTAGTAGTGATTAATATAACCCCGTTTCTACCATCGGTACCGTATAGTGTAGCAGCTGCCAGACCTTTAAGTACAGTAACGCTCGCGATGTTGTTAGGGTCAATATCTAAGAAGCGGCTCGAACCTGTGTTACCGTTAACAAAACTTCCTGATGAGTTGGTGTCACTTGCAAAAGGCACACCGTCAACAACGAATAAAGCCTGGTTACTACCATTGATGGAGGTGTAACCACGTATTACCACGTTTGTTGCAGAACCGGAAGTACCGTTTTGTGCAGTGATCTCAACACCTGAAGCCTTACCTGATAGAACACGAGCAACGTCAGATTCTGGACGTTGTTCTAATTCGTCTGAAGCTACTTCACTTACAGCGTAACCTAGTGCTTTTTTCTCCCTTTTAATTCCTTGGGCGGTTACAACTACTTCTTCGAGTGCTTCACCTGCTGTTAATTGAACATCAATAGTAGAAGAAGTGCCTACTGTTACATCTTGCGGAGAAAATCCTACATAACTAAATGTAAGCACGTCTCCGGTTGATGCTTCAATAGAATACAATCCATCAAAATCTGTTTGAGTTCCGGTTGATGTTCCGGAGATAAGAACGTTAACCCCGGGAAGTGGGACACCACTATCGTCGGTTACCGTTCCAGAAATTGTTCTGGTTTGTGCAAAAGAAACTTGCACAACTAATGCTACAAAGAGCATTAGAAATCCTTGTAATCGTTTTTTCATGTTTAATATTTATTTGAATTAGCCGAGGATAAAAATGATTAAAAAAATAGACTCAAACAACAAATTTGGTGTTATTTTTAAATTTTTGTTAATTTAATTATGCTAATGTGTTAATTAAGGATATTTCTAATTTTTATCCTTTTTAACTGATAATACTTTAAAATTAACAGTATTTAACAATGTTTGATTTATCTTGGTGTTAAATAGTCAATTTTACTATTAGGTTTGTTTTGTTGTGGGTTGCCGCTCTTTTAGAAAACGGTTAAAAAAGTTAAATGAAGAATTGTGTTGGAAAAATCAAAACCTTCTTTTGGTTTTAAGCCGTTGGCGAGATTCAATTTTAATGTGCCTGATTGAGTTAAGAAAGAAGTTCCAAACCCGAATGAGTATAGTGTGTTTTTTTGGTTGGTGATGTCGTTTTTGATGTAGGCCAAGTCAAATATGCTGTTTATGTAGAGTTTTGAAGAGGGGGTGTATCTAAATTCAGACTGAATGCTGCTAAACGTGTTGGCGTTTAGGCTGTTTTCTTTGAAGCCTCTTAAGGTGTTCATTCCGCCAAAGCGCTCTAGTTCATTGGTGAGATAACTGCTCGATTGTAAATAGTGGGTTTTGTTCTTTAGGTGTATCTGTGTGTTGTTTGAAGTGTTAAATGATTTTATAGCTTCAATGCCTAATGCGAATTGTGTGACTGTGTTTTCTGTTTGGCGTTGTGCAAATCCTGTGTAAATTTTAATTGTTTCTGTATTGCTAAAAAATGAAAGCGTGGTTCTTCTGTTGTATTGAAAGCCTAGACCGATTCTGTTTTTAGTGAATTCTTCTGTAGATGCAAGTGGGGTTGGTGTTGTGGAGCTTTCAAAATTATAAGCTAAGCTGATCTCTGATTGTGGAGAGGGGTTGTAGGAGATCTCTAAGCCTTGTGTGGTGTTAGAGAAAGTACTGTCTTGTCTAAAGATATTGAGCTGAGCGTTAAGGCTTAGAGGTGTTTTTAAAATAAAAGGCAAGTGAGCGTGGAGATTGAATGTTTGTTGCTCATCGCCATTGCTTTTGTAGAGTAGATTTATTGATTCGCCATAATTAAAGTTGTTGGTTAGCGCTAAATCTAAGTTGCCGTCAACTCGTAGCTTGCTGATATCTTCTCTTGAGGCGAATCCTAAAAAGCCTTCAAGTTTGTTGATGTTTTTCTTCTTTATATATAAGTAAAGGTTTGTGCTGTCTTTTGAAAAGAATAGTTCTGGTTCCTGTGTTTGTTGAATGAAAGGGATGTTCTCTAGATTCTTTGTTTTTGATATAATTTCGTCTCGCTTGAATAAAGTGGTTTTGCTGATCTTTAGAAAGTGCCTGAGAAATGATTTTGGGAATTTGTCATATCCTTTAATAGTGACAGTATTAAGTGCGCGTTGTTGTTCTCTTGTTAAAATGAGTGTAGCTTGGGTGTGGTTATTAGATTGACGAATATTTACCAGGCTTACAGAGGAGAGTGGGAAACCTGAGTTGTTTTCGGCGGCTAGCAATTTCTGAAATGTAGGTTGTAATTCGTCTATTGCAATGCGGAATTTGTTTTCAGAAAATGGGATGCTGCTTTTTCTTATCGTTTCGATGAGTATAGGATTGGTTGTTTTTAGGGTGATCGAATCAGTTCTCTTTCCTAAATGAAGTTTTAGTGAGGTTGAATTCGAGCTGTCTGACTTTATGTCTGAAAAGTAATGTTGAAAATAGCCTCTTATATATAAGGAGTCGTTTAAGGATTGAATGGTTGCTTTTAATTCTTGTTTTGAATTGAAGTTGTTGGGTTTTGTGATGGAATTGATAATGCTATCCGCTGAAGCTGAATTGGTGAAAATGTTTAAATGGATTTTTTGTGCGGATATCGATTGACCTAAAAGGAAGAGTGTGCCGAGGATGAAGAATTTAAGCTTCAAAATTTAAATGGAGTTAGGTTAGGTAATCGTTAAGAATTTAATAATAGAAAAATCTCTTTGAAAATTAATGATTTAAGTGTTGAAATACTAGATTTATTTTGTAGCTTTGCACACCCTTAGAAAAGGGCTATTATAATAACTATAATTTAGGTAAAAGGAAATTATGCCAACAATTTCACAATTAGTACGAAAAGGAAGAGCCAAGATAACCAAGAAGAGTAAATCGGCTGCTTTGGATTCGTGCCCACAACGCCGCGGGGTTTGTACCCGTGTGTATACCACTACGCCTAAGAAACCTAACTCAGCGATGCGTAAAGTAGCGCGTGTTAGATTGACTAACGGTAAAGAGGTGAATGCATACATTGGTGGTGAAGGACACAATTTACAAGAGCACTCGATAGTATTGGTTAGAGGTGGAAGGGTAAAAGATTTGCCAGGTGTTAGATATCACATTGTACGTGGAGCTTTGGATACTGCAGGTGTTCAGGGAAGACTACAGCGTCGTTCTAAGTATGGAGCAAAACGCCCTAAGAAGTAATTAAAACTTTTAAAGAGAAGAAATGAGAAAAAGACAGGCCAAAAAAAGACCACTTTTACCAGATCCTCGTTTTAACGATCAGCTGGTTACGCGTTTCGTTAATATGATGATGTGGGACGGTAAGAAGTCGGTAGCCTTTAAAATCTTTTACGATGCAATGGATATCGTAGAGGAGAAGAAAAACAACGACGAAAAAACAGCTTTAGAAGTTTGGAAAGACGCCCTTTCTAATGTTATGCCTCATGTTGAAGTGCGTAGCCGTAGAGTAGGTGGTGCTACTTTTCAAATTCCTATGCAAATTAGACCAGATCGTAAGATTTCAACTGCTATGAAGTGGTTGATTAGCTTTGCTAGAAAGCGTAATGAAAAATCGATGGCTTCTAAGTTAGCGGCAGAGGTTCTTGCTGCAGCTAAAGAAGAAGGTGCTGCTGTTAAAAAACGTACAGATACTCATAAGATGGCAGAAGCAAATAAAGCATTCTCTCACTTTAGATTCTAAAAAAAAATGGCACAAAGAGATTTAAAATTTACAAGAAACATAGGTATTGCGGCTCATATTGATGCGGGTAAAACTACAACTACTGAGCGTATACTTTATTATACTGGTGTAAGCCATAAAATAGGTGAGGTGCACGATGGTGCGGCTACTATGGACTGGATGGAGCAAGAGCAAGAGCGTGGTATTACTATTACTTCTGCTGCGACAACTTGTACTTGGAAATTCCCAATGGAGAATGCACAGCCACTTCCAGATACAAAAGATTATAACTTCAATATTATCGATACTCCGGGACACGTTGACTTTACTGTAGAGGTAAACCGTTCTTTACGTGTACTTGATGGTCTTGTTTTCTTATTTAGTGCGGTTGATGGTGTTGAGCCACAATCTGAAACTAACTGGAGGCTTGCTGATAACTACAAAGTGCCGCGTATGGGCTTTGTGAATAAAATGGACCGTCAAGGGTCAAATTTCCTTGAGGTTTGTAAGCAGGTTAAGGAAATGTTAGGTTCTAATGCAGTGCCTATCGTACTTCCAATCGGTGAAGAGGCGGACTTTAGAGGAATTATCGACCTTGTCAAGAACCGTGCGGTTGTATGGCATGATGAAACTCAAGGATCGACTTTTGATGTTATCGATATTCCTGAAGAGTTAAAAGAAGAGGCAAAAATGTATCGTGGTATGTTGATCGAAGAGGTTGCTGCTTACGATGAGAATTTGCTTGAGAAATTTATGGAGGATGAAGATTCTATTACTGAAGATGAGGTGCACGCTGCGCTTCGTGCTGCTGTGATGGATATGTCTATCATTCCTATGATTTGTGGTTCTGCCTTTAAAAATAAAGGGGTGCAGTTCTTGTTAGATGCTGTATGTCGTTATTTGCCATCTCCTGTAGATAAAGAAGGTATTACTGGGATCAATCCAGATACTGAAGAAGAAGAAATTCGTAAGCCAGATGTTACTGCTCCATTTGCAGCATTAGCATTTAAAATTGCTACTGATCCATTTGTTGGTCGTTTAGCATTCTTCCGTACCTATTCAGGTCGTTTAGAGGCTGGTTCTTATGTGTTGAACAACCGTTCAGGTAACAAAGAGCGTATTTCTCGTATCTATCAGATGCACTCTAATAAGCAAAATGCTATCGACTTTATCGAGGCAGGAGATATTGGAGCAGCTGTAGGATTTAAAGATATTAAGACTGGTGATACGTTATCAGATGAGAAACACCCAATCGTACTTGAGAGTATGGAGTTTCCTGATCCGGTAATTGGTATCGCAGTTGAGCCTAAAACTAAGGCAGATGTTGATAAATTAGGTATGGCTTTGGCTAAGTTGGCAGAAGAAGATCCAACATTCCAAGTGCGTACTGATGAAGCTTCTGGTCAGACTATTATTTCTGGTATGGGTGAGCTTCACTTAGATATTATTGTAGATCGTCTTAAGCGTGAGTTCAAAGTAGAGGTTAGTCAAGGTCAGCCACAGGTTGAGTATAAAGAGGCTATCACTCGTGTTGCAGATCACAGAGAGGTTTATAAGAAGCAGTCAGGTGGTCGTGGTAAATTCGCAGATATCGTATTTACATTAGAGCCTGCTGAAGAAGGTAAAGTTGGTTTAGAGTTTGTTAACGAAGTGAAAGGTGGTAACGTTCCTAAAGAATATATTCCTGCTGTAGAAAAAGGATTCAAAACAGCGATGATCAATGGTCCTTTGGCTGGGTTTGAGGTTGATGCTATGAAAGTTACGCTTAAGGATGGTTCTTTCCATCCTGTAGATTCTGATGCATTGTCTTTTGAGCTTGCTGCTAAATTAGGATTTAAAGCTGCTGCAAAAGCTGCTGGAGCTGTTGTTCTTGAGCCAATGATGAAAGTGGAGGTAATTACTCCAGAAGAAAACATGGGTGATATTGTGGGTGACCTTAACCGTCGTCGTGGTCAGATGAGTAGTATGGGTGACCGTGCTGGAGCAAAAGTTGTAAAAGCTATTGTGCCGCTTTCTGAGATGTTTGGTTATGTAACTACATTACGTACACTTTCTTCTGGTCGTGCAACTTCTACAATGGAATTTTCACACTATGCAGAAACTCCTTCTAACGTATCTGAAGAAGTTATTGCTGCAGCAAAAGGAACTGCTAACGCTTAATTTACTAGGAAATGAGTCAGAAAATCAGAATAAAACTTAAATCTTACGATCATAACTTAGTAGATAAGTCTGCTGAGAAAATCGTAAAAACGGTAAAAAGTACCGGTGCTGTAGTTACGGGACCAATCCCACTTCCTACGCACAAAAAAATCTTTACTGTATTGCGTTCTCCACACGTAAACAAGAAATCACGTGAGCAGTTTGAGCTTAGCTCTTACAAACGTTTACTTGATATATACAGTTCATCTTCAAAAACGATCGATGCGTTGATGAAGCTTGAATTGCCAAGTGGTGTAGAGGTAGAGATCAAGGTATAAGTAACCTTCCGCATCGCGGAATAACATGTCCTGAGCTGCGGGCGAGGGAAAAACGGATAAAAATACATTCAGGGTCGAAGGTATTTTGACCCTGTTTTATTTTCGACAAGAGTCGATAAAGAAGAATTAAATAAGTAATAATCAATAATAATTAATATGTCTGGGTTAATTGGAAAAAAAGTAGGTATGACCAGCATCTTTGATGAGAATGGGAAGAATATTCCTTGTACCGTTATCGAAGCAGGTCCCTGCGTTGTTACCCAAGTCAGAACCGAAGAGGTTGACGGGTATAGTGCTCTTCAATTAGGTTTCGATGACGCAAAGACTGCAAATAAAGCTGCTCAAGGCCACGCCAAGAAAGCAGGTACAGTTGCAAAGCGTAAAGTTGTCGAGTTCCAAGATTTTGAAGGTGAGTACAAATTAGGTGATGCAGTAACTGTTGAGGTCTTTAAAGAAGGTCAGTTTGTAGATGTAGCTGGTACTTCAAAAGGTAAAGGTTTTCAAGGTGTTGTTAAGCGTCATGGTTTTGGTGGTGTAGGACAGTCTACCCACGGTCAGCATAACCGATTAAGAGCTCCAGGTTCTATCGGTGCGGCATCTTATCCTTCACGTGTATTCAAAGGAATGCGCATGGCAGGACAAATGGGAAATGAGCGAGTAAAAGTTCAAAATTTAAGAGTGTTAAAAGTAGTTGCTGAAAAGAATCTACTTGTGGTTAAGGGTTGTGTTCCTGGTCACAAAAACTCTTATGTAATTATTGAAAGATAATGAAAGTAGCAGTAGTTGATATTAAAGGAAAAGAAACAGGTAGAGAGGCAAACCTTTCTGATTCTGTTTTCGCTATAGAGCCTAATGATCACGCTATTTACTTAGATGTGAAGCAGCACCTTGCTAATAAAAGACAAGGTACTCACAAATCTAAAGAGCGTGCAGAAATTGCCGGAAGTACACGTAAGATCAAAAAACAAAAAGGTACTGGTACAGCGCGCGCTGGTAGTATCAAGTCTGGTGTATTTAAAGGTGGAGGTAGAATGTTTGGACCAAGACCACGTAATTATTCATTTAAATTGAATAAAGGTCTTAAGCGTTTAGCAAGACGTTCTGCGCTTACTCTTAAAGCAAATGACAAAGCAATAACAGTAGTTGAGGATTTTAATTTCGAAACTCCAAAAACTAAGAATTTTGTTGATGTTGTAACTGCTTTAGGCTTAGATAATAAAAAGTCTTTGTTTGTGTTGGGCGCGTCAAATAATAATGTATATTTGTCGTCACGCAATTTAAAGACCTCTGAGGTTATAACGAGTTCAGAATTAAGCACTTACAAAATTATGAATGCAAATAATGTAGTGTTTTTAGAAGGATCTCTAGAAGAAATTGAGCAAACTTTAAGTAAGTAACAGCATGAGTATTTTAATAAAACCCGTGATTACCGAAAAAGCTACAATGGATAGTGAGCTAAATAGCCGCTATACATTTGAAGTAAATCCCGGTTCGAATAAGATCGAAATTAAAAACGCTGTAGAGGCGACTTATGGTGTTTCGGTAATTAAAGTTAGAACAATGAACGTTCGCCCAGATCGTAGTACCAAGTTTACAAAATCTGGTATGATCACTGGTAAAACAAAAGGCTTTAAGAAAGCTATTGTACAGGTGGCGGAAGGTGATGTGATTGATTTTTATAGTAACATTTAAGACTAAAAAATGTCAGTAAGAAAATTAAAACCGATCACTCCAGGACAGCGATTTAGAGTAGTTAATGGGTTTGACGCCATTACTACTGATAAGCCGGAAAAAAGCCTATTGGCTCCGATTAAAAAGTCTGGAGGGAGAAACAGTCAAGGTAAGATGACCATGCGCTACAAAGGTGGTGGTCATAAGAAACGCTATCGCGTTATTGATTTTAAAAGAAATAAAGAGGGTGTTCCTGCAACTGTAGCGAGCATCGAGTATGATCCAAATCGTACTGCATTTATCGCTCTTTTGAATTATCAAGATGGTGAGAAGCGTTACATTATTGCACCTAATGGGTTGCAGGTAGGTCAGAACGTTGTGTCTGGCTCTGGTTCTGCTCCTGAAATTGGGAATGCATTGATGTTATCAGATATTCCGTTAGGAACTATTATTTCTTGTATCGAATTACGTCCTGGGCAAGGTGCTATTATGGCGCGTAGTGCAGGTGCGTTTGCGCAATTAATGGCTCGTGATGGGAAGTTTGCAACAGTGAAGTTGCCTTCAGGTGAAACAAGATTAATTCTTGCTAACTGTATGGCTACTATTGGTGCGGTATCTAACAGTGATCATCAGCTTATCGTTTCTGGTAAGGCTGGTAGAAAACGCTGGTTAGGTAGACGTCCTCGTACAAGACCAGTGGTTATGAACCCTGTTGATCACCCAATGGGTGGTGGTGAAGGTCGTGCTTCTGGAGGTCACCCACGTAATAGAAACGGTGTTCCTGCTAAAGGTTATAGAACCCGTACTAAGACGAAAGCGAGTAATAAGTATATTGTAGAACGTAGAAAGAAATAATAAGATATGGCACGTTCATTAAAAAAAGGACCTTACGTTCACTATAAGTTAGAGCAAAAAGTTGCTGCTAATGTAGAATCTAACAAAAAGACAGTAATCAAAACTTGGTCAAGAGCCTCTATGATTACTCCTGATTTTGTTGGTCAAACAATAGCTGTTCATAACGGTCGCCAATTTGTTCCAGTTTATGTAACTGAGAACATGGTAGGTCATAAATTAGGAGAATTTTCACCTACACGATCTTTTAGAGGTCATGTTGGGTCAAAAAATAAAGGTAAAAAATAATTGAAGCTATGGGAGTTCGTAAAAAGGAAAGAGCAGAGCAGATAAAAGAGGCTAAGAAAAGTTTAGCCTTTGCAAAACTGAACAACTGCCCTACTTCGCCTCGTAAGATGCGCTTAGTTGCAGATCTTGTACGTGGTCAAAAAGTAGAGAAGGCGCTTCAAATATTGAAATTTAGTAATAAGGAAGCTTCTCGTCGTGTAGAAAAGTTAGTTCTTTCTGCCATTTCAAACTGGCAAGAGAAAAACGAAGATGCAAGTATCGAGGATGCAGACTTGTTTATTAAAGAAATTCGTGTTGATGGTGGGAGTATGTTAAAAAGACTTCGCCCTGCACCTCAAGGTCGCGCACATAGAATAAGAAAACGCAGCAATCACGTTACAGTTGTGCTTGGTGCTAAAGATAACACACAAAGCAAGTAATAAATGGGACAGAAGACAAATCCAATCGGGAATCGCCTAGGTATTATCAGAGGATGGGAATCTAACTGGTACGGTGGTAACGACTACGGTGATAAACTTGCCGAAGACGATAAGATTAGAAAGTACATTCACGCTCGTTTATCAAAAGCTAGTGTGTCTAGAGTAATTATTGAGCGTACGCTTAAGCTTGTAACCGTTACTATCACTACCGCTCGTCCTGGTATCATTATCGGGAAAGGTGGTCAAGAGGTAGACAAGTTGAAAGAGGAACTTAAACAAATTACTAACAAGGAAGTTCAGATCAATATTTTTGAGATCAAACGTCCAGAACTTGACGCATATTTAGTTGCTTCCTCAGTAGCTCGTCAAATTGAAAATCGTATCTCTTACCGTCGTGCCACAAAAATGGCAATCGCGGCTGCAATGCGTATGAACGCAGAGGGTATTAAGATTCAGATTTCAGGTCGTTTGAACGGTGCAGAAATGGCACGTTCAGAATCTTATAAAGAAGGTCGTATTCCTTTATCAACATTCAGAGCTGATATTGATTATGCTTTGGTAGAAGCTCATACTACTTACGGTAGATTGGGTATCAAAGTTTGGATCATGAAAGGTGAGGTTTACGGTAAAAGAGAATTATCTCCTTTAGTAGGTCTTGCTAAGAAGCAAGGAAAGGGCGGTCGTGGATCTGGTTCGCCAAAATCACGTCGTAGAAAGTAATTTTTTAAAGTAAAACAAGATGTTACAGCCTAAAAAGACAAAATTCCGTAAGCAACAGAAGGGTCGTATGAAGGGTAATGCCGGTAGAGGGCATCAACTATCAAACGGAACTTTTGGTATCAAATCTCTTGATGCAAATTTCCTTACGGCTAGACAAATAGAAGCTGCACGTATTGCTGCCACACGTTTTATGAAACGTGAGGGTTCATTATGGATTAGAATTTTTCCAGATAAGCCTATTACAAAGAAACCTCTTGAGGTACGTATGGGTAAAGGTAAAGGTGCTGTTGAATACTGGGCAGCTGTCGTTAAACCTGGCAGAATGCTCTTTGAAATTGGAGGTGTGTCTGAACCAGTAGCGCGTGAAGCGTTGCGTTTGGCGGCTCAGAAGCTTCCTGTGAGAACAAAATATGTAGTAGCTAGGGATTATCAAGCTGACTAAATTCTAGAAAAATGAAACAATCAGAAGTAAAAGAACTATCTGTAGCAGAATTACAGGAAGAGTTAGTAAAAGCAAAAAGAGCTTATTCTGACTTAAAAATGGCTCACGCTATTTCTCCTTTGGAAAATCCCATTCAGCTTAGAGGTCTAAGAAGATCTGTAGCGCGTATTGCTACTGAGCTTACAAAAAGAGAATTACAATAATGCTGCTTAAGATGGAAAAAAGAAATTTAAGAAAAGAACGTATAGGTGTCGTTACGAGTAATAAAATGCAGAAGTCTATTGTGGTTTCTGAGGTTAAGAAAGTAAAACACCCTATGTATGGTAAATTCGTTTTGAAAACGAAGAAATACGTAGCGCACGACGAGCAAAATGACTGCAATATTGGAGATACTGTAAAGATCATGGAAACACGACCTTTAAGTAAATCAAAAAGTTGGAGACTTGTAGAAATCATTGAAAGAGCTAAGTAATTATGTTACAACAAGAATCAAGATTAAGAGTAGCTGACAACACTGGAGCAAAAGAAGTTTTGACTATTCGTGTGTTGGGCGGTACAAAAAGAAGATATGCTTCTGTAGGTGATAAAATTGTTGTTTCTGTAAAAGATGCAACTCCTAACGGTCAAGTAAAAAAAGGAGCCGTTTCAACTGCAGTTGTAGTGCGTACACGTAAAGAAGTACGTCGTCCTGATGGATCTTATATCCGTTTTGATGATAATGCTTGTGTACTTTTAAATGCTCAAGGAGAAATGCGCGGTACTCGTGTATTTGGCCCTGTAGCGAGAGAACTTCGTGAAAAGCAATTCATGAAGATTGTATCATTAGCGCCAGAGGTGCTTTAATACAGTAAAAAGATGACAAAGCTTAAAATAAAAGTTGGAGATAATGTTAAGGTAATTGCCGGTGATCATAAAGGTCAAGAAGGTAAAGTACAACGCGTTATTAAAGATAAGAACAAAGCAATCGTTGAGGGGATTAACCTAGTGTCTAAACACGAGAAGCCTAGTGCTTCAAATCCTCAAGGAGGTATTGCAAAGAAAGAGGCGCCTATTCACATTTCAAATCTTTCATTAGTAGATGCTAACGGAGATACTACTCGCGTTGGATACAGAGTGGAAGGAGATAAGAAAGTGCGTTTTTCTAAAAAATCAAATGAAGTAATTTAGTTATGGCTTACATTTCAAGACTAAAGACAGAATATAAAGAGCGTGTAATATCTGCTCTTACTGAAGAATTTGGGTATAAGAATGTTATGCAAGTACCTAAATTAAGAAAGATCGTTATCTCAAGAGGTATCGGTGCAGCTGTTGCAGATAAGAAACTAATTGATTATTCTGTAGAAGAATTGACAACAATTTCTGGTCAGCGAGCTGTAGCTACTGTTTCTAAAAAGGACGTTGCGGCGTTTAAACTTAGAAAAGGTATGCCTATTGGAGCAAAAGTTACTTTACGTGGAGAGCGTATGTATGAATTTTTAGATCGTTTGATCACTTCTGCATTACCTCGAGTAAGAGACTTTAACGGTATTAATGCTACTGGATTTGATGGTCGTGGTAACTACAACCTAGGGATTACCGAGCAAATCATTTTTCCTGAAATTGATATTGATAAAGTGCGTAAAATTGAAGGTATGAATATTACCTTTGAAACTTCTGCAGAAACAGATAAAGAAGCAAAAGCATTATTAACTCAATTGGGGCTACCCTTTAAAAAGAAGTAATTATGGCAAAAGAATCAATGAAAGCTCGTGAGAGAAAACGCGAGAAACTTGCAGCCAAATATGCTGAAAAAAGAAAAGCCTTAAAAGAGGCTGGAGATTATGAGGCATTACAAAAGCTGCCTAAAAATGCATCTCCTGTACGTCAACATAACCGTTGTAAATTAACGGGACGTCCTAAAGGATATATGAGAACCTTTGGTATTTCACGTGTAACTTTCCGTGAGATGGCAAACCAAGGTCTTATACCAGGTGTTAAAAAAGCTAGCTGGTAAATTAAGAATAAACTGGTTTTAGGTTCGTTATTAGATAGTCTAATAAGGAAAACCAAGACCGCAATTTAATACAAATGTATACAGATACTATTGCAGACTTTCTAACTAGGATTAGAAACGCAGCGGCAGCAAACCACAGAGTTGTGGAAATTCCTGCTTCAAACTTAAAAAAGGAGATAACCAAGATCTTATTTGATCAAGGTTATATTTTAAGTTACAAATTTGAGAACAAAACTGCTCAAGGTAGCATTAAGATTGCTTTGAAGTACGATAAAGACACTAAGGAGTCTATTATCAAAGACATTCAGAGAATAAGTAAGCCAGGTTTACGTAAATATTCATCTTCTAAAGATGTGCCACGTATTCTTAATGGTTTAGGTATCTCTATTGTTTCTACTTCAAAAGGAGTAATGACAGGGAAGCAGGCTCAAAGCGAGAATGTTGGAGGCGAAGTACTTTGCTACGTATATTAATCAGTTAAAAGGAACAGAGCAATGTCAAGAATAGGAAAAAATCCAATTACAATACCTTCTGGAGTTACTGTCGATGTAGCAGATGGTATTATTACGGTAAAAGGAAAGTTAGGAGAGCTAAAGCAAGAGTATTCTAACATAGATATTAAAGTAGAAGAAGGTGTTGTTACACTTGAGCGCCCTTCTGAAAAAGCAGAGTTTAAAGCTAAGCACGGTCTTTATCGTGCGCTTATTGCCAATATGATCGGTGGTGTTTCTGAAGGATATACTAAATCTTTAGAATTAGTAGGTGTTGGTTATAGAGCAAGCAATCAAGGCCAGAAATTAGATATGGCACTTGGTTTTTCACATAACATCGTTATGGATATAGCTCCTGAAGTTAAGGTTGAGACAGTTACTGAAAAAGGTAAAAATCCAATCGTAAAATTAACTTCACATGACAAACAATTAGTTGGTCAAGTTGCTGCTAAAATTAGAAGTTTCCGTAAGCCTGAGCCGTATAAAGGAAAAGGTATCAAGTTTGTGGGTGAACAAATTAGAAGAAAAGCAGGTAAATCTGCATAATATATAGAGTTATGGCATTTTCAAAGTATACCAGAAGAAATAAAATACGTCGTAGAATTCGCAAGTCACTTGAGGGTACTACAGAGCGTCCAAGACTATCTGTATATAGAAGTAATAAAGAGATTTACGCGCAGATAATAGATGATACTACCGGTAAAACATTAGGTGCTGCATCTTCAAGAGACAAAGGTTTCTCTGCAGAAGGTAGCAAAGCTGAAGTAGCTAAGAAGGTAGGATTAGCAATCGCTGAAAAGGCTAAAGAAGCCGGTATTGAAGCGGTAGCTTTTGATAGAGGTGGGTATTTATACCACGGAAGAGTAAAACAATTAGCAGAAGGAGCCCGAGAAGGCGGATTAAAATTCTAAGAAGTTATGTATCAAAATTATAAAAACGTCGAGTTAGTAAAACCAAGCGGACTTGATCTTAAAGATCGCTTAGTTGGTGTTCAACGTGTTACTAAGGTAACAAAGGGTGGTAGAGCTTTTGGTTTTTCTGCTATTGTTGTTGTAGGAGATGAGAATGGTGTTGTAGGTCAAGGTCTTGGTAAGTCAAAAGATGTTGCTAGTGCAATTGCAAAAGCAGTAGAAGACGCTAAGAAAAACTTAGTACGTATTCCATTAACTAAGAGTACAATTCCTCACGAGCAAAAAGGTAAATATGGTGGTGCACGTGTACTGCTTATGCCAGCCGCTCCTGGTACGGGTGTTATTGCCGGTGGGGCAATACGTTCAGTATTAGAATCTGTAGGTATTCACGATGTACTTTCAAAAAATCAAGGATCTTCTAACCCTCATAACGTTGTAAAAGCTACCTTTGACGCGCTTTTACAATTAAGAAGTGCAGAAACCGTAGCAAAACAGCGCGGAATTTCTCTTGAGAAACTTTTTAAAGGATAATTTTAAGACAATGGCAAAGATTAAAGTAACTAAGGTAAAGAGCGCGATCAATCGTACTCAAAACCAAAAGAGAACATTAGAGGCGTTAGGTCTTAAGAAAATGGGCCAAGTTGTAGAGCATGAAAATACTCCTAACATCTTGGGGATGATTAATAAAGTAAGTCATTTAGTTTCTGTAGAAGAAGCTTAAACATAATTAACAATGGGTTTAAACAATCTAAAACCGGCAGCTGGCTCGGTAAAAAAGAACGATAGCAGGCGAGGTCGTGGTGAAGCCACAGGAAATGGTGGAACTGCAGGCCGTGGGCACAAAGGTGCGAAGTCAAGATCAGGATACTCTAAAAAAGTAGGATTTGAAGGTGGACAAATGCCGCTTCAAAGACGTGTTCCTAAATTCGGTTTTACAAATATTAACCGTAAGGAATTCACTGGAGTTAATCTTGATACCCTACAAGAATATGTTGACGCTGGTAGAATCAAAGATGAAGTTACCATCGATGTTTTAGTAGAAAACAGATTGGCCGGTAAAAATGATCTAGTGAAGATTTTAGGTCGCGGTGAATTAAAAGCTAAATTGAAGATTACAGTTCATAAATTTACAGCCTCAGCACAGAAAGCTATTGAAGCAGCAGGCGGAGAAGCAGTAACTTTATAACACAAATCAGCATGAAGGCTATAGAAACGATAAAAAATATCTGGAAGATCGAAGAGTTAAAGAATCGCATTCTTTTAACCCTAGGTCTGCTTTTAGTATACCGATTTGGTGCTCAAATCGTACTTCCGGGTATTGATGCATCTCAATTAGCTAACCTTGCTGCACAGACAGATGGTGGGCTACTTGGTTTGTTGAACGCATTTACAGGAGGGGCATTTTCTAATGCCTCTGTATTTGCTCTTGGTATCATGCCCTATATTTCTGCATCTATTGTAGTGCAGCTTATGGGTATTGCGGTGCCTTATTTACAAAAACTGCAAAAGGAAGGTGAAAGTGGACGTCGTAAAATTAACCAGATCACAAGATGGTTAACTATTGCGATTACCTTAATTCAAGGACCTGGTTATATTACAAACCTTTTCAACTTGCTTCCGCCGGAAGCTTTTGTAATGGGAAGTAATGTAACGTTTATCATTTCTTCTGTTATTATCTTAACTACAGGTTGTATTTTTGCAATGTGGTTGGGTGAGAAGATTACCGATAAAGGTATAGGTAATGGTATTTCACTTTTAATTATGGTGGGTATCATCGCGAGATTACCACAATCCTTTTTACAGGAATGGGTTTCAAGAGTATCTGAATCAAATGGTGGACTAATTATGATTCTTATTGAATTAGTAATTTGGTTTGTTATCATTTTATTATCAGTACTTCTTGTGATGGCAGTACGTCAAATACCTGTGCAATATGCAAGAAGAACTGCTAGCGGTAGTTATGAGCGTAACGTAATGGGTAGTAGACAGTATATACCGCTTAAGCTTAATGCTTCTGGGGTAATGCCTATCATTTTTGCTCAGGCAATTATGTTTATTCCTGGAGCAGTAATTGGTTTGTCTGATTCGCCTTTAGCAGAGTCTATCGCGTCTCAGTTTACAAATATTTTTGGTTTTTGGTATAATTTGGTATTTGGTCTGTTGATTATAATTTTTACATATTTCTATACAGCCATAACCGTTCCTACCAATAAGATGGCCGATGATCTTAAGAGAAGCGGAGGCTTTATTGCCGGTATTAGACCAGGCAGTGAGACTTCAGAATATTTAGATCGTATCATGTCGCAAATCACGCTTCCGGGTTCTATATTTTTAGCGCTTATAGCAATATTTCCTGCTGTCGCAGTAAGTGTACTTGGAATGCAACAAGGATGGGCTTTGTTCTATGGTGGAACATCATTGCTTATTCTAGTGGGTGTAGCTATCGATACTATGCAACAGGTTAATTCATACTTGTTGAATAGACATTATGATGGCTTGATGAAAACAGGTAAGAATAGAAAAGCAGTAGCATAATGGCAAAACAACAAGCAATAGAGCAAGACGGTTCAATTATTGAAGCATTGTCTAACGCAATGTTTCGCGTTGAGCTAGAAAACGGTCACATCGTAACAGCGCATATCTCAGGTAAGATGCGCATGCATTATATAAAATTACTACCTGGGGACAAAGTAAAACTTGAAATGAGCCCTTACGATTTAACAAAGGCTCGTATAACTTATAGATACTAGTAAGATGAAAGTAAGAGCATCAGTAAAGAAAAGAAGTGCAGACTGCAAGATTGTACGTCGCAAAGGAAGATTATACGTAATTAACAAAAAGAACCCTAAGTTCAAACAAAGACAAGGTTAAGGATTATGGCTAGAATTGCAGGGGTAGATATCCCAAAACAAAAGAGAGGTGTAATCGCTTTGACTTACATCTTTGGAATCGGAAAGAGCAGAGCTCAGAAAATATTAGCTCAAGCTGACGTAGATGAGAATTTAAAAGTAAACGAATGGGATGATGATCAAATTGGTCGTATTCGTGAGGCTGTAGGTTCTTACAAGATAGAAGGTGAACTTAGAAGTGAAGTTTCTATGAGTATCAAGCGTCTTATGGATATTGGTTGCTACAGAGGAATCAGACACCGTTCTGGTTTGCCACTTAGAGGTCAACGTACAAAGAACAACTCTAGAACTAGAAAAGGTAAGCGTAAAACGGTTGCTAACAAGAAAAAAGCAACTAAATAATAATTAACAATGGCAAAGCAAAACACTAAAGGTGGAGGAAAAAGCGGTAAGGCTGCAAAAACCACTAAAAAGCGTAAAGTAATTGTTGAGTCTGTAGGAGAAGCGCATATTGCAGCGTCTTTCAACAACATTTTAATTTCTTTGACAAATAAGAAAGGTGATGTTGTTTCTTGGTCTTCTGCCGGTAAAATGGGCTTTAGAGGTTCTAAGAAAAATACTCCTTACGCTGCTCAATTAGCTGCAGAAGATGCAAGCAAAGTTGCACACGAAGCAGGATTGCGTAAAGTAAAGGTGTATGTGAAGGGACCAGGTAATGGTCGTGAATCTGCAATCAGATCTATCCACAATAGCGGTATCGAAGTAACTGAAATTATCGATGTTACTCCATTACCTCACAATGGATGTCGTCCTCCTAAAAGAAGAAGAGTTTAATCAATTTTTTATATCAATCGGGGAGTAACGATTTTGCGAAGGACTAGACCTTAATTCCTTAATCACCCCACTAATTATTTTTTAAAATGGCAAGATATACCGGTCCTAAGACTAAAATCGCTCGTAAGTTTGGAGAAGCGATTTTTGGAGATGACAAATCTTTCGAAAAGAGAAATTATCCTCCAGGTCAGCATGGTAACAACAGACGTCGTGGTAAGAAGTCTGAGTATGCGATCCAGCTTCAAGAGAAGCAAAAAGCAAAATATACTTACGGGATATTAGAAAATCAATTCCGTAATATGTTTGAAAAAGCAACAAGCGCAACGGGAATTACCGGGGTTGTGTTATTACAACTTTGTGAGTCACGTTTGGATAATGTTGTATTCAGAATGGGTATTGCTCCTTCAAGAAGAGCTGCTCGTCAATTAGTTTCACACAGACATATCACTGTTAATGGTGAGCTTGTAAACATTCCTTCTTATCAATTAAAGGCTGGAGATGTTGTTGCTGTACGTGAAAAATCAAAATCATTAAGTGCAATTCAGGATTCTTTAGCAAATGCTAGCCACGTATATGAGTGGATTTCTTGGAATAATGATTCAAAACAAGGTACTTTCGTTTCTGTTCCTGAACGTATTCAGATTCCAGAAAACATCAACGAACAGTTCATTGTCGAATTGTACTCTAAATAATAAATAACAACTCTTAGAAAACATAATATGGCATTACTAAATTTCCAGAAGCCCGATAAGGTCATAATGATTGACTCTACTGACTTTGAAGGTAAGTTTGAATTCAGACCTTTAGAGCCAGGTTACGGTTTAACTGTGGGTAACGCGTTACGTAGAGTATTGCTTTCGTCTTTAGAAGGTTTTGCTATTACTTCTGTACGTGTTGAAGGAGTAGATCATGAGTTTTCAACTATAGCAGGAGTTGTAGAAGACTTTACAGAAATCATTCTTAATCTTAAACAAGTACGTTTTAAAAGACAGATTGATGAGATTGATAATGAAACTGTAACTATTTCGGTTTCTGATAAAGAGCAGTTAACTGCCGGAGATTTCCAGAAATTTATTTCTGGTTTTCAAATTCTTAATCCAGATTTGGTAATCGCCAATATGGAGAAAAGTGTTAATATCAATATGGAAATCACGGTAGAAAAAGGTCGTGGTTATGTTCCTGCTGAAGAGAATAAGAAACAAAACGCACCTGTAGGTACGATCTTTACAGATTCAATCTATACTCCAATCAAAAATGTGAAGTATAGCATTGAGAACTATCGTGTAGAGCAGAAGACTGACTATGAAAAGTTGGTTTTTGAGATCATTACAGATGGTTCTATTCATCCTAAAGATGCTTTAACTGAAGCTGCAAAAACTTTGATTCATCACTTTATGTTGTTTTCTGATGAGCGTATCACCCTTGAGGCTGATGAGATTGCTCAGACTGAAACTTACGATGAAGAGTCATTGCATATGCGTCAATTGCTTAAGACAAAATTGGTAGATATGGATCTTTCTGTACGTGCCTTGAACTGTCTTAAAGCTGCTGAAGTTGAAACTTTAGGAGACTTAGTTTCTTATAACAAGAACGATTTGATGAAATTCCGTAATTTTGGTAAAAAATCACTTACAGAGCTTGAAGAGCTTGTAAATGTAAAAGGACTGAATTTTGGAATGGATCTTTCAAAATACAAATTAGATAAAGATTAGTAACGCTCCATATTTTGCTCCTCAAAAAGGGTAGAGCAAGATGGTAGCTTAAATTAAATGTCATGAGACACGGAAAAAAGAATAATCATTTAGGACGTCAGACCGCTCATAGAAAGTCTATGTTAGCAAACATGGCTTGTTCATTAATTGAGCACAAACGTATCAATACAACTGTTGCAAAAGCAAAAGCTTTAAAGCAGTTTGTTGAGCCGCTAGTAACAAAGTCTAAAGAAGATACTACTCACAATCGTCGTATTGTGATGAGTAAATTGCGCCAAAAAGATGCGGTTGCAGAACTTTTTAGAGATGTGGCTGTAAAAGTTGGTGATCGTCCAGGTGGTTATACAAGAATCATCAAATTAGGAAATCGTCTTGGAGATAATGCAGATATGGCGATGATCGAATTAGTTGATTACAACGAACTATATAACCTTGGTAAAACCAAGAAAAAATCTACTCGTAGAGCAGGTAAGAAAGCATCCACTGCAAAAACTGAAGCTCCTGTTAAAGAAACAAAAGCTAATGACGAGGAAGAGTAAAAACATACCAATGTTTTAATTTTTTAAAAAAGGATAAGCCTTATGGCTTATCCTTTTTTTTGTATTTATAAACCTTTAATACTTTTTACTATGCTTAAACCATTCATCAGTCTAGCAGTTTGTATACTTACAATTGCTACAACTTATTCTCAAGATCAAGAACGCCTGGTTAATAATCCAGATCAACTATTATCAGTTTCTAATGGAGTGCGTAATTCTTATGGTTCTATACAAAGTATTCCGCCGGTAGCTCGTGTTGAAGGTACTCCGTATCTATTTGATGACTGGATTCATAGTGCACGTGTGTATGCAACTAATGGGCAACTGTATATGTTAGATAATATCAATCTAAACTTAAATACACAGGCTTTTGTAACCAAAATCGGTCAAGATTCCTTATTTACTTTTCAATTTAATCAGATCGATTATTTTGAAGTTTTAGGTAGAAAATATGAAAGTAAGTTCACTAAGACTGGGAGACAGATTTATGAAGTTATTGCAGATTATGGCGATGACAGACTACTTAGAGCTTATACCGTAAAATTGGTTCCTAGTTCACCGGATCCTATGAAAAACAGACCTGTAGATAAATACATCAGAAGAGAGAATTTTTACTATGAGCATGATGATAAAATTACCTTAATGCCATTGCGTAAAGGGCGTGTGCTTAAATCTTTTGATTTAGAAAAGCCTAAGGAGAAAGAGTTGGTAAAATATGTAAAGCAAAACGACCTTTCTTATGGTGACGAGAAAGACATTATAAAAATGATGGACTATGTAAATAGTCTTTAAAAATTAAATGCAGAAGTTCTGTTTAGTATTATAAACCTTTAAATTAATTTTGAAAAAAAACTAAATGAAATATCAAACCAATAGAAAAGCACTTTTGTTGCTTGCAGACGGTACAATTTTTTATGGCAAATCTGTAGGGAATAAAGAAGGGACTGCTTTTGGAGAAGTTTGTTTTAATACCGGTATGACAGGGTATCAAGAAATTTTTACAGATCCTTCATATTACGGTCAATTAATGGTTACTACTAATGCACACATTGGTAATTATGGTGGTAATAATGAAGAAACAGAGTCTGATACCGTAAAGATTTCAGGGCTTATTTGTAAGAATTTTAGTTATAACTATTCACGTATTCGTGTAGATGAATCACTTGAGTCATTTTTAGATCGCAATAATCTTTTTGTGATTTCTGATGTTGATACGAGAGCTTTGGTTTCCTATATTCGAGACAATGGCGCTATGAACGCTGTAATCTCTACAGAGGTGGATGATGTGGAAGGCCTTAAGAAAAAACTGGCTGATGTTCCTAATATGCACGGCTTAGAGTTAGCTTCTAAAGTAAGTACCAAAGAGCCTTACTATTTTGGAGACGAAAATGCATCTTATAAAGTTGCAGCGGTAGATTTAGGTATCAAGAAAAATATATTGCGCAATATGGCTAAGCGTAATATGTATATCAAGGTTTTTCCATATAATACACCTTACGAGGAGATGAAGGCTTGGAATCCTGATGGTTTTTTCCTCTCCAATGGTCCAGGGGATCCAGAGCCTTTAAAAGAGGTTATTGAAACTGCAAAAAACATACTTGCAGATGATATGCCACTATTTGGAATTTGCTTAGGACACCAGATTATTGCTTTGGCAAACGGTATTAGCACATTTAAAATGCACCACGGTCATCGCGGTATCAATCATCCGGTATTGAATCACGGTACGGGTAAAGGAGAGATCACTTCTCAAAATCATGGTTTTGCTGTGAATTACGATGAGGCTTCAAGCAATCCAGATGTAGAGGTGACGCATAAGCACCTTAATGATCAAACGGTGATGGGACTACGTATGAAGAACAAAAATTGTTTTTCGGTTCAATACCATCCTGAAGCTGGTCCTGGTCCTAACGATGCAACGTATCTCTTTGATGAGTTTTTAGAACGAATGAATAAAGTTTCAGTATAAATTAAATCCCGGCATTGCCGGGATTTTTTGTTTAAAAGAAGGAGCTTTTAGACTATTGATTAACATATTTCTACAGAATGAAATCAATGCGTACAAAGTTTTAAATAATCTTTAAAATTCGTCAAAAGCTCGCTGTTTCTCCGCTCAATAATGCAGTATTGCGTATATTGCGCTAACTATATTAACTAATCAATATTTAAAGAACAATGAGTATAATAATCAATATCCACGCACGTCAAATTCTTGATTCTCGTGGGAATCCCACAGTAGAGGTAGATGTTTTAACCGAAAACGGTGTGCTTGGTAGAGCTGCAGTTCCTTCAGGAGCTTCAACTGGTGAGCACGAGGCGGTTGAACTGCGTGATGGTGGTTCAGATTATATGGGCAAAGGAGTTTTGAAAGCTGTTGAGAATGTTAATGCAGTAATTGCTCAGGAGCTTTTAGGTGTTTCTGTTTTTGAACAAAACCTGATCGATCAAACGATGATTGATTTAGACGGAACTCCTAATAAATCAAAGCTTGGTGCAAACGCAATTTTAGGTGTTTCTCTTGCAGTTGCAAAAGCAGCAGCAAACGAACTTAACATGCCGTTGTATCGTTACGTAGGTGGAGTAAGCGCAAATACACTTCCGGTACCTATGATGAATATTATTAATGGAGGTTCGCATAGTGATGCGCCTATTGCTTTTCAAGAGTTTATGATCATGCCGGTAAAGGCTGAAGATTTTACTCATGCTATGAAAATGGGAACTGAAATCTTCCATAATCTTAAAAAGGTATTGCACGATCGTGGATTGAGCACTGCGGTAGGTGATGAAGGAGGTTTTGCACCAACGCTAGAGGGAACTGAAGATGCAATCGAAAGTATTCAGAAAGCTGTTGAGAATGCAGGGTATAAATTTGGTGACGAAGTAATGATCGCCTTAGACTGTGCTTCTGCTGAATTCTATGTAGACGGTAAATATGATTACACCAAGTTTGAAGGTGATAAAGGAGTAGTAAGAACAAGCGAAGAGCAAGCACAATATCTTACAGAACTTGCTTCTAAATATCCTATTATTTCTATCGAAGATGGAATGGATGAAAACGACTGGGACGGTTGGAAGTCTTTAACTGAAAAGATTGGAGATAAGGTTCAGCTAGTAGGGGATGATTTATTTGTAACAAATGTAGAGCGTCTTTCAAGAGGTATCGAAAACGGTATTGCAAATTCAATCTTGATTAAAGTAAATCAAATAGGAACTTTAACCGAAACAATCGCAGCGGTTAATATGGCGCATAACGCAGGTTATACTTCGGTAATGTCTCACAGATCTGGAGAAACTGAAGATAATACAATTGCAGACCTTGCAGTTGCGTTAAATACAGGACAGATCAAAACAGGTTCTGCTTCACGAAGTGATCGTATGGCAAAATACAACCAGTTATTACGCATTGAAGAAGAGTTAGGGACTGTAGCGTATTTCCCAAAAGAAAAAGCGTTTAAAGTAAGCTAATCTTTAAATGCTTAACTTATTAAAAGAGGCGCTTTGATAAAGCGCCTCTTTTTTTATACTCAGGGTCTATTTTGATCGCATTATTTTTTCAGTAAAAAATGCTAACTGATTCAAAATGATCATTGTATGAAAATGTAGCAATCCGAATATCTCGCTTTATACAAGTACTTGATGACTTAAATGGTTTGTTTTAACGATTAAGTACTTATTTTTTCGATACAATTCAATTTTAGTAAGAAAAAAACTATTAATTTTCCACCGCAAATAAATTGGACTTAATGTTCAAAATTTAGATTATTTCACCTAACATATCTAGGTAACTAGATCAGAAAATTTGAAGTTGGGTGAAAGAGCGATTCTGAAATAAGTATGTTTCGCTCTTTTTTACCAAACTTAAGATATCTAAGTTTTGAAGTTGGGTGAGGGGTAGTATACTTTTAAAGTATTTACCCCTTTTTTATTTTCATTTTTTTAACCTTCCTATAAGTGCAAATACTTTAGAAATCCCTTTGCATTTCGTAATTTAGCAGCTCTTGAAAAAATTGATAATCAGCTAAAACATATTAAAAAAATGGCAGATAATGCTAAACTAGTAATAGGTGATAAGTCCTATGAGTTTCCTATAGTAACTGGTAGTGAAAATGAAAGTGCAATCGATATCGCCAGCTTGCGCGCAGTAACAGGTGGTTTAACAACTATAGATCCCGGTTTTAAAAATACAGGAAGTTGCGAGAGTGCAATAACCTTTTTAAATGGTGAGGAAGGAATCTTAAGATATCGCGGTTACGCCATTGAAGATTTAGCTGAAAAAGCTTCTTTCTTAGAAGTGATTTATTTACTGATTTTTGGTGAATTACCTACTGAAGAGCAGTTGACCAAATTTCACAATGACATCAAAGAAGAAAACCACGTAGATGAAGACGTAAAGAAAATTCTTAACGGTTTTCCTAAGTCAGCGCATCCTATGGGTGTTTTGGCATCGCTTACTTCAGCCTTGACCGCATTCAATCCAGATGCTGTTAATGTAGATTCTGAAGAAGATATGTATAACGCAATCGTTAAGCTTCTGGGTAAATTTCCAGTGTTAGTAGCTTGGACGATGCGTACCAAAAAGAGCAAGCCACTTGATTATGGTGACGACAGCTTAAATTATGTAGAGAACTTACACAAAATGATGTTCTCTAAACCTAACAGCGAGTACAAAGTAGATTCAACAATCATTGAAGCTTTAGATAAGCTGCTTATCCTTCACGCAGACCACGAGCAAAACTGTTCAACTTCAACTGTACGTATCGTAGGATCATCTCACGCAGGTTTATTTGCTTCAATTTCCGCAGGTATTTCTGCACTTTGGGGACCACTTCACGGTGGAGCCAATCAAGCAGTGATTGAAATGCTTGAAGGGATTAAGGCTGATGGCGGAGATACTAAGAAATATATGGCTAAGGCAAAGGATAAAGAAGATCCATTCCGTTTGATGGGCTTTGGTCACCGCGTTTATAAAAACTTTGATCCGCGTGCAAAAATCATCAAGAAAGCAGCAGATGACGTTTTAGAACAGTTGGGTATAGAAGACGAAGTACTTGCTATCGCTAAAGGTTTAGAAAAAGAAGCGCTAGAAGATGAATACTTTGTAAAACGTAAATTATATCCTAACGTAGATTTCTATTCAGGTATCATTTATCGTGCATTAGGAATTCCTGTTGAAATGTTTACTGTAATGTTTGCGATGGGTCGTGTGCCAGGATGGATCGCGCAATGGAGAGAAATGCGTCTTCGTAAAGAACCTATTGGACGACCACGTCAGGTTTATATAGGCGAGACTCACCGTCCATTTAAAGCGATGAGTGAACGCTAGAATTAAAAAATAAAGTAATTGAAGCGGGTTTTTGGAGTTGATCAAAAACCCGCTTTTGTTTTTATATTTGCGGGTATGATTAAATTAAATATCACAGACGAAACCTCTCGTCTTCGAGCGGTAATATTAGGGACGGCTTTGAGCAATGGCGGTGTGCCAAAACTTGAAGATGCTTATGACCCTAAGTCTATTTTACACATAAAACAGAAAACCTACCCTAAAGAGGAGGATATGGTGGCAGAGATGAATGCTGTAGAAGAGGTTTTTAATAAATATGGCGTACAGGTTTTTAGACCTAAACTTATCGCAGATTATAATCAAATTTTTGCCAGAGATATTGGTTTTGTGATTGAAGATACGTTCATCAAAGCAAATATTTTACCAGATCGTGAGCAGGAAATCGAAGCTATAGAACACGTGCTCACACAAATTGATCCTGAGAAAATTGTAAGATTTCCAGAAGAAGCACATATCGAAGGAGGTGATGTGATGCCTTACAAAGATTATATTCTTGTGGGAGTATATCGTGGTCCAGACTATTCTGATTATATTATCGCACGCACCAATATGCTAGCGATAGACTATTTGCAAAAGCTGTTTCCAGATAAAAAAGTGGTTTCGTTTAATCTAAGGAAATCAAATACCAATCCTTATGAGAATGCTTTGCATTTGGATTGCTGCTTTCAACCGGTTGGAGAAAAATATGCCATTTTGCATAAAAACGGTTTTTTGGAAGCGTCTGAGTATAATTGGCTTGTAAATCTATTCGGAAAAGAAAATATCTTTGAGATCACTGCGGAAGAAATGTATCATATGAATTCAAACATTTTTTCAATTGCTCCCGATGTCGTGATTTCAGAACAAAATTTTACGCGTTTAAACACATGGTTACGCGACAAAGGTATTACTGTTGAAGAAGTACCTTATGCCGAAATATCTAAGCAGGAAGGGCTTTTGCGTTGCAGCACATTACCTCTGGTTAGAGAATAAAATACCTCGGGCAAATCCAAGAGGCATACGTTAAAAACAAAATTTTGATTTCTTGGAATCCCGAAAACGATCTGGATATTAAATTCTTTGGCGGAGCCAATAAAATTGTCATTACCCCTATGAAACAGAATACCAATACCGTTTTGATGGTGCGCCCTGCATCTTTTAGAAAGAACGAGCAAACTGCTGTAAACAATTATTTTCAAGAAGATCTCGCTCTTGAAAATGAAGCTATTAATGCACAAGCGCAGGAAGAATTTGATGGCTTTGTAGCAAAGCTCAAAGCAGCCGGAATTAATGTTTTGGTACTACAGGATGAGAAGGAGCTAGACACCCCAGATTCTATATTTCCTAATAATTGGGTGAGTACGCACGCTAACGGTGATGTAGCTGTTTATCCTATGTATGCCGAAAACAGACGCAGAGAGCGTCGTGAGGAGTTTTTTACGTTACTTGAGGATTCTGGATTTGCTATAAAAAATGTCATTGATTATACCGAAGCTGAAGAGGAAGAACTTTTTTTAGAAGGAACCGGAAGCATTATTCTAGATCGGGAAAATGAGAAAGCCTACTGCGCACTTTCAGCACGCGCAGATGAGATGCTTTTTATAGAATTTTGTGAAGATTTTGGATACTTGCCTGTGATTTTTCACGCCAATCAAACCGTTGATGGTAAGCGCTTACCTATTTATCATACCAATGTAATGATGTGTGTCGCGCAAGATTTTGCCGTGATTTGTCTTCAGTCTATAGATGATAAAAAAGAGCGTAAGCAAGTGATCAATCAGCTTAAGGAGTCAGGTAAAAAAATTATAGCGATCACTGAAGCTCAAATGCATCAATTTGCAGGAAATATGCTTGAAGTTGTGAATGCTTCTGGCCAAAAGTATTTGGTGATGAGTGCGCAAGCGTATAATTCTCTAGACGAAACTCAAATAGCATCTATTGAAAAATACAGTGAGATTTTAAGCAGTGATCTAAAAACTATTGAAACCTGTGGGGGAGGAAGCGCCCGTTGTATGATGGCAGAAATTTTCCTGCCTAGGTCTTAGCGATTAGATTTTTGATCCACCTGATCAACATCCAAACCATAAAGAAGCTAAGCGGTAGAGATGTTACGATGAGCAACTTTTGCATGGTGTTGAGCACGTCTATCTCTTCTTTGTTGAAACTTAATACGGTAAAGGCGATCGCGGTAATGGTTAAAATCAATCCCCACAAAATTCTGTTGCGTTTTGATGGCTTCTTTCTACGAGCACTATGAAGACTTAAAACAAGAATTGCGGAATCTAAAGAAGTCACGAGAAAACTGAGTAATAGCAGGATGACTAGCGTGTTGATGATGAATTGCGCAGGATAATTGCTTAAAAACAAAAATAACGAACTAAACACATTGTCAAACTCGTTGGTATAAGTTCCCCATTGCTGGATAAGATCAAAGGCTGCTTGGCCAAAAACGGTGAACCAGAAAAAACTTCCTAAAGAGGGAATAAGTAACACACCAATTATAATTTCCCTAAGCGTTCTTCCTCGGGAAATATTGGCGATAAAAATTCCTGTAAACGGAGCCCAGGCAATCCAAAAAGCCCAATAATAGTAGGTCCAATCTGTTAGAAATTGCTCGCCGGGATTAAAGCTACCATAGGCTAAACTAAGCGGAATGAAGTCGACGACATAATGATACAGTGCGATTACAAACTGTTCTAAGATCAAGAGAACATCACTTTGAACAAAAACAAAAAGCAGCAGCGCAAAACTCATAAATATATTAGCTCGAGATAGTTTTTTAATGCCGTTATGCATTCCACTCAAAGCTGAGATTAGAGATAAAACTCCAACAAGAATTATGATGATTAATGTGAAGGACTTACTTAGCGTAGCATTGTCAAGGTAATCGAGTCCGCCTTTTATTTGTCGCGCTCCCAATGCAATAGCGGCAATAAGTCCAAAAACGGTAGTCAGAATTACGAGGATGTCAATACTCTTAATCCCTATTTTATGGGTTAGCGTTTTAGAGTGAGAGAAAACGGTGCTGCTGGTATAAGCCGGTCGGCCGTATTTAAATGCAACTGTACCAATCGCTAGGGCAAAAACAGCATAAAAGGCCCAGGCTGTAAATCCCCATTGGTAAAAGGTAAATTCGAGGGCTTGAATTTCAGCAGATATTTGCGTGAGAATAGGCGGGTTTTGTTGCATAAATACAGGTTCCTGAACGGCTCTAAGCAAAATTCCAGCACCCATTCCTGCGCTGTATAGCATCGCGATCCAGGAAAGTCTGTTGAATGCTGGTTTTTCAGCCGGTGTACCCAACTTGTATTTTCCTAAAGGAGAACTAGCTACAACTACAAGAACCAAAACACAAGCTAAACCAAGAATGAGATAAAACCTTCCAAAATAAGATCTAATGTGTGTCGAAAGGGTTTCGATCAACGCATAGCTTTCTTCAGTGAATCCAAAAATCAAGAACGCGACAAGTAGTAAAATTCCAGTCGGAACTAGAAGAAGTAGGTTTTTCTTTATCGTTTTTAGAAGTTTGATATAGCAGCTTTTTTAGGTTTGTATCGGGCTATATTCCGTATCATTCCACCAAAAATAAAATAGTGAAAAGGCAACATACTAAACCAGTACAGCCGTCCCCACAAGCCTCTGGGTCTAAAGGTGGCAGTTTGATGTAAAACATTATCGTCATCGATCTCCCAGTCTAGCCAGGCTTCACCGGGAACGCGCATTTCTGCAAAGAGCAGTAATCTTTTTTCTTTTTTATCAGCTAATAAAACCCGCCAAAAATCTAAAGAATCCCCTTCGTAGAGTTCGTTGTCGTGTGTTCGCCCGCGGCGTAAACCTACGCCACCCCAGAGTTTATCAATAAAACCGCGTATTTTCCACAAGGTATTTGCATAATACCAACCGCGTTTTCCGCCTATAGACCATATGTTTTCTAGTGCCTGTTCAGGGTCTTTTAGTTTGATTTGCTGTCGGTCTTTCAGGCAGCCATATTCAGGAACTTTGATGTAGTGATTAAGATCTTTGCGAAAGCGCCCACTCACTAAACTATCCTTCCAGCTAGAAACTACCTGATTTTGTTCGATTTTCTCAAAGGCCATTTTAATGGCGTCATTATAATTTATGGGCTTTATGTCTAGCATTTCCTGTAGGCGGGTATCGCCTGTGATCACTTCAACGCGCATACTGTCAACAAGGTTGAGTGCTAGTTTATAACTGGTTGAGGTTACAAAATACAACCAGTAAGAAGAAAGTTTTGGTCTCATTACCGGTACATCAAGAATCGTAAGACTTAGGCCTCGTATTTTAGCATACAAAAGCATCATTTGCTTGTAGGTTAAAACATCTGGGCCGCCAATATCAAAAGACGCGTTATAACAGGATTCCTTTCCTAAAACTCCGGTTAAATATTGAATCACATTACGAATAGCAATGGGTTGACAGCGCGTTTTCACCCATTTTGGCGTGATCATTATCGGGAGCTTTTCACATAAGTCTCTAATGATTTCAAAAGACGAACTTCCTGAACCTACGATGATTGCAGCACGCAACACGGTAAGGTTGAATTTGCCTTTATAAAGTGTGTCTTCCACTTGTTTGCGCGAGTTGAGGTGCTTGCTTAAGTTTTCATCATTGATGATTCCGCTTAGATAAATAACCTGTTTGCAATTGGTCTTAGATAGATACACGTTAAAATTTTCTGCGGCGCGCTTTTCTTTCTCATCAAAATCTGAAGTTGATGAGGTCATAGAATGAATTAAATAGTATGCTGCATCTATATCTTGTGGGAGGACATTAGGATTAGGTTCTTCTAGAAAATCTATTTCTACAATAGTGATCTTAGAACGTATGCGTGGGTTTACGGCGAGCCGATTTTTATCACGAACCGCGCAAACCAGATCGTGCCCTTCTTCAAGTAGAAAGGGAATGAGTCGCATTCCTATGTAGCCGTTGGCTCCTGTAAGTAGTAATTTCATAGCCTTTTAAAGATACAATTTTAAAGGGGTAAGACCCTGTGAAAGTAGTTCTAAAACTTTAGTCTAAAGATCTTCAGGGCCTAGCGGAAGATTCTCAGCTTTATAATCCATGACTTTTTTTATGAATTTGTGAGTCGCCTTATCATTTGCCTTCGCGCGTATCTTAATAAAATAGTGATCCCTGTAAATACTGTATTCTTCGGCTTTACCTTTATAAAGACGCAATTTGTAGTAAGGAATGATCAACGCATAAGATTCTAAAAGGGACCGAAAACCCACAATAATGCCGCTAGGACGCATTTCGATATTACAGGTGTTTACATAGCTGTCGAGGATAAGTAAATTGTGAATCTCAATACTCGTGGAGGTGATAAATAGTTTTGACGAACCAATTCCTTTCATTTTAATTCGCTCGCGTAAAGTGAAAGGTTTTCCTACCTCGTTATTGATTTTTCGAGTTACTTCAGGATTGTTGTAGGAGACGTTAAGCAGCATTTTTTCTTTTAAAGATATCAATTTACCAGATAATCTGGCTTTTTGGGCATTTAGAAACAAGACAGGTGCTGTATTTTGCTTTGTCAACTGCTTGTTTTACGTATCTTTGCGCCTTCAGAAAAAGCACTCATGAATTTATCCGAAAAACTCACAAACGCCGTTAAAGATGCGGTTCAAGAACTGTTTAGCGCAAGCTTAGAAACTGTTGAAGTTCAACCTACTCGTAAAGATTTTGAAGGTGATTTGACAGTGGTTGTATTTCCTATTTTGCGCGTGGCAAAAGGAAATCCGGCGGTGATTGGTGAGCAAATAGGAACTTATGTGAAGGAGAATCTCGACGAAATTTCAGATTTTAATGTGGTTAAGGGGTTTCTGAATCTGGTAATTGCAGATGCGTATTATCTGAATTTCTTTGACGGAATTAGAGATCAAATGAACTTTGGTCACGAGCCTGAAGCTGGTAAGGCGGTGATGGTTGAATATTCTTCGCCTAACACGAACAAGCCATTGCACTTGGGGCATATTCGTAATAATTTATTAGGCTATTCGGTTGCCGAAATTTTAAAAGCTTCAGGAAAGAAAGTTTATAAAACCCAGATCATCAACGATCGCGGAATTCATATCTGTAAGAGTATGCTGGCGTGGCAGAAATTTGGCGAAGGAGAAACTCCAGAATCAACCGGACTCAAAGGGGATAAGTTGGTAGGGAATTATTACGTGAAGTTTGATAAAGCCTACAAAGAAGAGCAATCGTATTTAGTTGCTCAAGGAAAAACAAAGGAGGAAGCTGAAAAGGAAGCGCCGCTTATTCTTGAGGCTCAAGATATGTTGCGCAAGTGGGAAGCCGGCGATGAAGAAGTTGTTGCACTTTGGGAAAAAATGAACGGTTGGGTTTATGAAGGTTTTGAAGAAACCTATAAAAATCTAGGAGTTGATTTTGACAGCTATTATTACGAGAGCAATACCTATTTATTAGGAAAAGACAATATTGAAGAAGGCCTTAAAAAAGGTGTTTTTTATAAGAAAGGAGACGGTTCGGTTTGGTGTGATTTGACTGAAGATGGTCTTGATGAAAAACTCGTTTTACGTAGTGATGGTACCGCGGTTTATATGACGCAAGATATAGGTACTGCAATTCAGCGGGTGAAAGATCATCCTGACGTAGGCGGAATGATCTATACCGTAGGTAACGAGCAAGATTACCACTTTAAAGTACTTTTCTTGATTCTGAAGAAATTAGGTTATGACTGGGCTGAGCATTTATTCCATCTAAGTTATGGGATGGTTGATTTGCCTAGCGGAAAAATGAAAAGCCGCGAAGGAACCGTGGTTGATGCAGACGATCTTGTTGAAGAAATGGCGACAACTGCCGGAAACATTGCCCAAGAATTAGGAAAACTAGACGGTTATAGCGAGGCTGAAAAGCAAGAGTTATATAAGATTATTGGTCTTGGAGCTTTGAAGTACTATATTCTAAAAGTAGATCCTAAAAAGCGTATTCTTTTCAATCCTGAAGAATCTGTAGATTTTCAAGGAAATACGGGGCCGTTTATTCAGTATACTTATGCGCGTATTCAGTCGATTTTAAGAAAGGCGGCAGATACCGGAGTTGCTGAAGATTATGCGTATGAAGCGCTTCAGTCTAAAGAAAAAGAGCTGATCAAGCAACTTGCTTTATATCCTGAAACGGTACAGTTGGCAGCAGAAAATCACAGTCCGGCGTTGATCGCAAATTACACCTACGATTTGGTAAAAGAGTTTAATTCCTTCTATCAACAAGTCTCTATTTTAGGAGCAGATACCGATGCCGAAAAAAGCTTCCGCGTAGCGCTTTCTAAAAAAGTAGGCGAAGTGATCGAAGCAGCATTTGGATTGCTAGGAATTCAAGTTCCCGAGCGTATGTAGCATTTGGTTTTTGATCTGTTTTTTGCTTCAAAAAAGTATGTTCAAATTCCTTAAATTTGCAACCTTAATTCATTTAATGGATTAAATCTATCGGAGTTTTAGCCGATGAAAAATAAGAGTTCAACACATACCTGAGTTTTAGTACAAAGGGTTGTTTTTAGATAAAACCTATGTTTGATAATTTAAGTGATAAGTTAGATAAGGCGATGCACGTGCTTAAGGGGCACGGTCAGATTACAGAAGTAAACGTAGCCGAGACCCTTAAAGAAATTCGTCGTGCGCTTGTAGATGCCGATGTTAACTATAAAATAGCTAAAGATTTTACCAATACGGTTAAGGAGAAAGCTTTAGGTCAAGATGTATTGACCGCTTTAAAACCGGGTCAATTGATGACCAAATTGGTAAAAGATGAGCTTACCGAACTTATGGGCGGTGAGGCAGAAGGAATCAATCTTTCAGGCAATCCTTCGGTTATTTTGATGTCTGGTCTGCAGGGTAGTGGTAAAACCACTTTTTCTGGTAAGCTGGCTAATTTCCTTAAAAATAAAAAGACTAAAAAACCACTTTTGGTTGCTTGTGACGTTTACCGTCCTGCGGCGATAGATCAGTTGCACGTGGTTGGTGATCAGATAGGTGTTGAGGTTTATTCTAATAAAGAAGAAAAAGATCCGGTTAAGATTTCTGAAGCAGCTATTGCATACGCAAAAGCAAACGGATTTAACGCGGTGATTATTGATACCGCGGGGCGACTTGCAGTTGACCAAGCGATGATGAACGAGATTGCTGCAATTCATGAAGCGATCAAACCTCAAGAAACTTTATTTGTTGTTGACTCGATGACGGGTCAGGATGCTGTGAATACTGCAAAGGCGTTTAACGATGTCCTGAATTTTGACGGGGTAATCTTAACCAAATTAGATGGTGATACTCGCGGTGGTGCGGCGCTTTCTATCAAAACGGTTGTAGATAAACCAATCAAATTCATCGGTACCGGTGAAAAAATGGAAGCAATTGATGTGTTCTATCCTTCACGGATGGCTGATCGTATTCTTGGCATGGGAGACGTGGTTTCTCTTGTTGAGCGTGCGCAAGAGCAGTTTGATGAAGAAGAAGCGCGTAAACTTCAGAAGAAGATCGCTAAGAATCAATTTGGTTTTGACGACTTCCTGAAGCAGATTCAACAGATCAAGAAAATGGGTAATATGAAAGATCTTATTGGGATGATTCCCGGTGCAGGTAAAGCGCTTAAAGGTCTTGACATAGATGATGATGCTTTTAAAGGTATCGAAGCCATCATTCACAGTATGACACCAGACGAGCGTACTCAGCCGTCGATCATAAATTCTAGTCGTAAAAAACGCATCAGTAAAGGTTCTGGAACTTCGGTTCAAGAGGTGAATCAGTTGTTGAAGCAATTCAACCAAATGAGTAAAATGATGAAGATGATGCAAGGTGGCGGCGGAGCCAAAATGATGCAGATGATGAATCAAATGCGCTAAGCAGCATTCAGTTTACAGCGAGCAGTCTCAGTTTACTGTAGGCAGTTTCAGTAAGCAGTTTGCAGCCGTATTTATCTTTCGGTAAAAAATAGAACTTATGGGTGTGGAAGATTTATTAGCATATCAGAAAGCTTTTGATTTAGCTATGGATGTCTTCGATATCTCTAAGGCCTTTCCGAGAGAAGAGCAATATTCACTTACTGATCAAATTAGAAGGTCATCAAGAGCTGTTTGTGCAAATATGTCTGAATCATACCGAAAGCAGAGGTATCAGAAACACTTTGTAAGTAAGTTAACTGATTGTGATGCCGAAAATGGAGAGACCCAAACGTGGTTAAAATTTGCAAAAGCTTGCAATTATATTTCTGTAGAAATGTATTTGGCTACTCTTGAGAAAAGTCAGGAAGTAGGTAGATTAATAAATTATATGATTAATAATCCGGGAAAATTTGGTTCAAACTGAATACTGCCAACTGTTCCTGCCAACTGATATAAAATGACAATCTTAGACGGAAAGAAAACCAGTAACGATTTAAAAAACGAGATCGCCGAAGAAGTAAAGGCGATGAAAGAACGAGGTGAAAAAGTACCTCATTTGGCGGCTGTTTTGGTAGGTAACGATGGCGCAAGTTTGACGTATGTGGGAAGTAAAGTACGTGCTTGCGAGCGTATTGGTTTTGAGTCTACATTAATTCAATTGCCTGAGGAAACTACAGAAGAAGAGCTTTTAGATCATATCAATAAGCTGAATAACAATCCTGAGATTGACGGCTATATTGTTCAGCTGCCTTTACCGAAGCATATTGACGAGCAAAAAGTCTTATTGGCTGTAGATCCTGACAAAGATGTAGATGGGTTTCACCCGACTAACTTTGGTAAAATGGCGCAAGATATGCCTGTTTTTATCCCAGCGACACCGTTTGGAATAATGGAATTGCTCAAGCGCTACAACGTAGAGACTTCAGGAAAGCATACGGTTGTAATTGGCCGTAGTCACATTGTAGGTCGTCCTATGAGTATTTTGATGTCTCAGAAAGGAACGCCTGGTGACAGTACAGTTACCTTGACGCACAGTCGAACTAAAAATCTTGAAGAACTTACTAAGCAAGCAGATATCATTATTACAGCCTTAGGAGTGCCTGAATTTTTAAAGGCCGACATGGTTAAGGATAATGTAACGGTTATCGATGTGGGCATTACTCGCGTACCAGACGAAACTAAAGAGCGCGGTTATCGAATCGCGGGTGATGTAGATTTTGCTGAGGTAAGTAAAAAAGCAGATTTTATTACGCCGGTTCCTGGTGGAGTAGGGCCTATGACCATTGCGATGTTGTTAAAAAACACCTTGCTTGCCAGAGCAAGACATAACGAACTTCAATCTTAAGTGTTGAAAGTTAAGTATAAAAAAAGAGGTCTCACAGACCTCTTTTTTATTGGTGACACCAAAGGATTCAATATTTTGAGGCTTGGCTTGAATTTGAAAATTCGTTTTAAGCCAGTGCCTCAACGATTGCCCTAAGGTAGATTTTTTCAGTGAAATTTGAATTAAAGTAAATGTCTTGCGCCTAAGGCTGCTCCAATGATTCCCGCGTGATTACGTGTGTGTGCCGCTACAATAGGAATGTCTGTCTTTAAATACTTGATGTATTCGTCCAGGTTTTTGCTAGCGCCACCACCAATGATGATCATTTCGGGTTGCGAAATCTGCGTAGTGAGCTGTATAAATTTATTGAAACGTTTTCCCCACTTTTTAAAACTCATTTTGTTATCCAGACGGACGCGACGAGAAGCATACTTTTCAATAATTTTTTTCTTCTTGTAGCGCATTTGCCCAAGTTCAAAATTAGGGATGAGTTCGCCGTTATAAAAAACACCACTTCCTATTCCTGTGCCTACGGTCACCACGATAACCAGACCTTCAACGCCTTTGCCAACGCCAAACTCCATTTCAGCCAAGCCGGCGGCATCTGCATCGTTCATTACATTTACAGGAAGACCTATTTTTTGCGAGATCATATCATCTACTTGGATGCCCACCCAAGACTTATCGAGATTACCATGTTCTATCGCTTTTCCTTTATGAATAACTGTTGGGAATCCTACGCCTACAGGACCTTTCCAGTCCCAATGTTTTACAACTTCTGCTATGGTTTTGACCATGGCTTTGGGTTCGCGGGGAACGGGAGTGTCGAGTCTAAAACGTTCACCTAAATATTCTTCTTTTTCGAGGTTTACAGGTACTCCTTTGATGCCTGATCCACCTACGTCTACTCCCAGTATTTGCATAAATAATTTTTTGGTCTCAAATAAAAAGTACTCAAAATTCAATATTAAATTTTAAGCAGCTGGTAATCTTAAGTGGCAATTTATTGAAAAATGATAAAAACAAGTAAAATAATTGTAAGAATGTAATAGAGCCAATAGGGTTTAAAGTGCGTCGGGTCTGAGCCCAAAAGCAGTTTGGTAATCTTAAACATGAATGGGCGATTTTTTGCAATAAAGTTATACCCCTTATCGCTTAAGTATTGAAAACTTCGGCTGTTGATGTACCATTTGTGCATATTGATTTTTAAAGAATCACTATATGTATAACAGCGATAGGCCGAGTCAGGACCGCTGTAGACGCTTCCGTCAGGCTCAATTAATCTGCTGGCTTTTTTAAATTCTTTTAATGGAATATCAGGAAATGCTTTGTGCGCCTCTTGATAGGTTTTATAAGCAATAGCATCTTTGGTTTTGAGTTTCCAACGTGTGACCCAATATTTGCAAAACCCGCAAGTGCCGTCCCATATGAGTACGGGTTTGTTTTCAGGAGGAAATTTAGTTTTCTTGATCTTCTGAAACATCAGGAATGATTTGGTTGATGATTTCAGGTTCAGGATCGCCGTACTCGTGTTTGTAGATCTTTACAACCAGCAAGAATAAACTTATAAGAAGTGGCCCAAAAATTAAGCCTATAAACCCAAACAATGGTACACCGACGATAACACCGATCAGAGTTACCAGCGGATGCACATTAGCTAAGCGTTCTAGCACGTAAAGGCGTATCAAATTATCGGTAGAACCTACAACTACGAGGCCGTAAATTGCAATACCCACAGCCTGTAAATTGTTCCCGCTGGCGATCATTAGGATTGTGACCGGCACAATACCTAATAAAGTTCCTATAAAGGGAATCATGCTTCCAATAGCAGTAATAACAAACCAGAAAAAGGGATCGGGAACACCAAAAATGAAAAAGCCTATTAATGCTACGATTCCCTGAGCAAGAGCAACAAGGGGTATTCCTAGCGCATTACTTTTTACCATTGCGACACTCTCGTGACCTATGCGCGCAATATTTTCTTTATTTAAGGGGATGAATGCGTAAAGTGATTGGTGCAGTTTATCGTTGTTGACGAGCATATAGTATAAAATAAAATACATGATACCTATAGCAATAAACACATTGAACGTTCCTCCTGCAAAATTTTGAAGATTGGTAGAAACCCAGCTTGTGATAGCGTTGGTGTCGATAGATTCACTCACTTTAAAACCAAGATCAGCTTCCCAAACACCTACTTGCTGCTTTACAACTTCAACAACCCGTTCAGAGTTCTTAACCGCTTTACCTATTTTATTGGTAAGCATCATCACCGTAAGTCCTATAGGAACGAGTATTACTAAAAAAGAAGCGAGCATTGCAACTCCTGCAGCAATGCCTTCTTTCCATTTACGTTTGTCAACTAAATAATTATAGAACCTGCGCAGGAGTACATACAAGGTTATTGCGCCTAAAACTCCAGATAAATAAGGTGTCATTTCTTCTATAATCAAGATGAATAGAAAGAGAATGAGTATGATTAAAAAAAGTTGACGTACGAGTTCTGGCTTGAGTTTATTCATTATTTAGCAAATAATTGAGAAAGGTCTTTGAAGCTTTTAAATTCTAGAGCGTTACCGCAAGGATCATAAAAAAACATTGTGGCTTGTTCTCCCGGAAGCCCTTCAAAGCGTATATAGGGTTCAATGACAAATTGAATATTCTTATGTTTCAATTTATCAGCAAAGGCTTCAAAATCGTTCCACTCGAGGACAACGCCAAAGTGTGGTACGGGCACCGCTTTGCCGTCTACTGCATTATGATGCGTACTTTCTTTTTCCTCTTTAGGTTTGTAGTGAATGACGAGTTGGTGCCCAAAAAAGTCAAAATCTACCCAATGCGTATCGCTGCGACCTTCTTGTAATTCTAAGACGTCTCGATAGAATTCACGGGCTTTGGCGACATCATCTACAGGGATTGCTAAGTGAAAAGGAGCTGGCATAAATTGAATAGCGTATTAGGTTGCTTAATTATTACGTAGGGCTTTGATCAATTCTTTCTTAGACATTTTAGATCTACCATCAATACCTACTTTCTGAGCTTGTTGATAGAGCTCTTCTTTGGTTCGCTCTTCGTACTTTTCGGCTTTACCACCTTTTTCACCAGAATCTGGAGTGTTTGCGATTCGGGCTGATTTCTCTTTACTGTAGCCTTTATCTCGTAAAGCTTCGTACTGCTCTTCGTTTTTAACTGAAGGAATTTGGGCTGCCATAAGTATTATTTTCTTGATCTTAACTTAAATGTAAGACGATTTCAACACTTATGCGGCGCTATTAACACAGGTTTAAAGATTTGTCTATTTTGTGTGTTACTCCTCGTGGATGGACTAAGGCTTTAATTGCGGCGCCTGCGTCGAGGTCCTGATGGTCTAATTTCTGGTTTGTTACCTGTTTGGCTTTCTGGTTCAAAAGTCTTTGAGCTTCCTTCTAGAAGGCTGTTGAGTTCTTTCAGTTCGGCTGTAGTAAAGGCTCTGTATTTGCCAACGGGAATATCCAGATTAATATTCATAATACGCACGCGTTTTAAGCGGGTTACATTGTAGTCTAGGTATTCGCACATACGGCGTATTTGTCTATTAAGACCTTGTGTCAAGATAATTTTAAAACGCTTTTTCCCAAGCTGTTCTACTTCACATTTTCGGGTTATGGTGTCTAAAATCGGAATTCCGTCAGACATCCGCTTTACAAAAGATGCATCGATGGGTTTGTCTACATCTACAATGTATTCTTTGTCGTGATTATTACGAGCTCTGAGTATTTTGTTTACAATATCACCATCGTTGGTCAAAAAAATCAATCCTTCACTGGCTTTGTCTAATCTTCCTATCGGGAAAATACGGGTAGGATAATTGATATAGTCAATAATGTTATCCTTTTCTACTCGTGTGTCTGTAGTACAAACAATGCCTACGGGCTTATGAAAAATAAGGTAAACCGGCGGATCTTTTTGTTCGCCTACAATCTTTCCGTCGACTCTAATTTCATCCTCGCTGCTAACTTTGGTACCCATTTCTGGGATGTTTCCGTTTACGGTAATTCTACCGGCATCAATAAGTTTATCAGCTTCGCGTCGGGAGCAGTAGCCTACTTCACTCAAGAATTTATTTATGCGCGTTAATTTATTTTCGGACATAGTAGTTTGTTGTAATTTAAGATAAGACTTATTGGTCTAAAAACTTAACGATTTTCTCATTTACCTGAATATCATAAAGCGAGTGGTTAAGGCCTTCGGTCTCTACAAATTCAGATTCTTCAAGCGCTTCGTGTATGGCTTGTGATCCTGAAAACGGAGTGATGGTGTCTTCTTTATCGTGAATGATCAGTGTAGGAACTTTTATTTTTCGGGCAAAAGCCGAAGAAGAAAATTCAACTGTTTTAAAGTTAAAGGTGTCTTGAAAATAGCGGTCTAATGCTGCGAGAGCTCTGTTGCTGAGCCCTAAGATCTTTTGATAATCACTAAGAATACTTTCTAGCGTGTCTGGCGCGCCGAGGATCACAAGTTTTTTTGTTCTGAAGCTTTCTTTTTGTGATTGATTGTAAAGTACGGTCATCCCTCCAACAGAATGTCCTACGAGATAATCGGGCTGATAAGTCTCTAAAATTTTATTTAAAGCTTGATGGTAAAGCGGTACATAAAAATATTTGCCACTACTATACCCGTGGGCCGGAGCATCAAAGGCTATGATGTTGTAATTCTCTTGCTGAAGTCTGATAATCATTTCTTTCCAGCGGTGACTGTGGCTTTCCCAGCCGTGTACCAGTAAAATGGTTTTACCGGTCCCTGGCCATTTATAAGGTTGAATGTGGTGTTCTTCAACGCTTATTTTAGGCTCTAAATTTGGGTTTAGAAATTCTTCGTGATGAGGTCCTATCTTCCCGCGACGGGGTTTACTAAAGACCTTGAAGGCCTGTTTTGCCGCGGTCTTCGGGGAGAAAATTGCTAGAACGTTTATAGAGCTTCCGATGGCTTTTGGAAGCGCTTTTTTCAAAAATGTATTCATAAAAAAACCCTCTTTTTGGGAGGGTTAAATATACGTGTTATCTAATTTCTAATGTTTGTTTTCGGCGTCGATCACGTCTGTATCTTTTCGGTATTTCAAGAGTGAGATTCCAGATAAAAAGAAAATACCTCCAAGAATGGCAAGCGCCCAAGGGCTAACGCCTGTGCTCATGCTTCCAAAAACACCCATAATACCCACAACAAGTGAGATTGCACCTCCAACGACCATTATTATAGCTAAAATCTTAATCATAATTTTTATACATATTGGTTAGACTTTAAAAGTACTAGAATCGTCTAAGTCAATAATATAGATTAACGAGGCTTTAGCTAAGAATTAATACTTATTTATAAGTTTTAGATTTCCTTTGATTTTGACTTTCAAGGTGTTGAGGAGGTGCTAGAGCGCTTCCCTATTCACTTTGTTGAAGTCAAAAGCAGGCTTGCAAACCGATATGTAAGTGCAGGGCTCATCAAAAGGATTGCTGTATTGTACTCGAGTACCCGCATTAATTCTGATAGATTCCCCTGCTTTTAGAATGATCTTTTCGTCTTCAATTATAAATTGTTTTTGACCGGAAAAGATAAATGTATATTCATCAAATTCTGGCGTTTGAAAAGGTTCGCTCCAGTTTGGAGGAGCAATCATATGAGCAATACTAAGTTCTGAATTGCCATCGCTGGCTTTGCCAAAATGTTCCCCGATGTATTTACCATCATCTGTAGGAACCACAAACGGATTTTTTTGAAGGGTATAGTTTTTTTTAGCCATAGCATTATTGAATTACCACCCAATCATAAAATACTTGATCTTCGCATCGTTTGGAATTTCCGCTTTAGTGACTTTGGTGTCCATATTAAAACGTAATTCTCCAGGCAGTTCGTCGCGATCAATAGTGAAATACGCGTTGATGTCATCAACAAAAATAACAATACTACTTATAAGCGTTTCTATGCGTGAAATTTCATACGCATCGGTCAGGTCTTTATACGTGCTGTTTAAATTGATGCCTTCTTCAGTGGTGTAACGCGCATCAAAGATTTGAACCGTTTTGATTGTTTTGGGATTTCCTTCTTTTACAGGCATCAGACTTAATAACTGCGTTCCGCCTTTTTCATAAATTTCAATGGCATTTACATTAAGCTCTTCACTCAAGCCAGAATTTTGATCAACCACACTATCGTTCTCAAAAAGGGTTTTGAGTTCATTTACTTGAGTGTCTTTGGTCAATGGGCCAACTTGAGTAGCGGTGATTGCAAATTTATCTTCAGAATTACAAGAGGTAAAAAGAACGCTGGCAATAAGTGCAGCAAATAGTATACGTTTCATATTTAGGATCTGGTTTATTCGATTATTTAATTTAATTGTATTGGTCTTACTCTATTTAATAAGCTTTCCTAAAATACCTAAAACTCCACGAATAACCGTAGCGCTGGTAAGTACTTTAATAATTGCTTTTTCTGTTGAATTGCTTCGGGAAGAAGTACGGGTGTTTCGCTTTACTGTTGCACGCTCTTGCTGTGCCTTTTCTTTTGCTTCTTCGCTTTCGGCTTTTTTAATTTTTTCATTGAGCAGTTCATAGGCGCTTTCACGATCTACCGCGTCATTGTATTTAGGTGCAAGAACAGATTTGCGATGTAGCTCTTCGAGTTCGTCTTTAGTCAGAATATCCATACGAGACATAGGTGCGCGCATTAGTGTAGCTGCAAGTGGAGTAGGACGCCCTTTTTCATCCAAAGCAGAAACAAGCGCTTCACCGGTTCCTAACTGCGTAAGCACTTCTGCGGTATTGTAAAATTCTGAAATGGGATAGTTCTCTGCGGTGAGTTTTATCGCTTTTCGATCTTTTGCAGTAAAAGCTCTAAGCGCATGCTGAATTTTTAAACCTAACTGACTCAAAACGCCATCAGGAACATCGGTAGGGTTTTGCGTTACAAAATACAAACCAACACCTTTTGAACGTATGAGCTTTACTATACTTTCAATCTGGCTGTGAAGCGCTTTTGAAGCTTCTTTAAAAATAAGGTGGGCCTCATCAATAAAAATCACCAGTTCAGGTTGGTCGCTATCGCCTTGCTCTGGGAAGGTACTGTAGATTTCAGCGAGTAAGCTCAGCATAAAAGTTGAAAAAAGCTTGGGTCGATCTTGGATATCGGTGAGGCGAATGATGTTTATTTTGCCTCTTCCGCTTTCATCCAGCCGAAGCAGATCATCTACGTCAAAAGATTTTTCGCCAAAAAAGATATCAGCTCCTTGTTGCTCCAGTTGAACGATTTTACGCAAGATCGCTCCTGCGGAAGAAGTGGAGATTCTTCCATATAAATCTTGTATTTCCTCTTTACCTTCGTCTGTTGCATATTGCAGGACTTTCTTGAAATCTTTAAGATCAAGAAGCGGTAAACTTTTGTCATCACAATACTTAAAAAGAATAGCAATGATACCTGCCTGGGCATCGGTAGCGTCAAGAATTCTTGAGAACAAAACAGGACCAAATTCACTCACCGTGGCGCGCAGTCGCACCCCATCTTGCTCAGACAAGGTGAGTAATTCTACCGGGAAATCTTTGGCCTCAAAAGGTAATCCTATTTTTGCGTGACGCTCATTGATTTTGGGATGCCCTTCGCTTGCCTTAGCAATCCCGCTCAGGTCCCCTTTCATATCCATTAATAAGACAGGTACGCCTTTTTCTGAAAGATTTTCGGCTAAAACCTGAAGTGTCTTTGTCTTACCTGTTCCTGTAGCTCCGGCGATTAATCCGTGGCGATTCAATGTTTTTAGCGGAAGGTTCACGTGTGCGCCGGTAATAGTCGTCCCATCGAGCATTGCAGCACCAACGGTGATATATGCTCCTTTACACGTGTTTCCTTGTATGATGTGTTCTTTAAAGGCTTCGGTATGACTCATGGGTAGAAATTTGGACTAAAAATAAGGATTAATGCCAAAATCAAACCGACTTGTAAAATTTAATTTTTAACACTTTTTGCAGGCTTTAGAAGCGCTTTTAAAATAAGGTTGTAAGCCTTTGGTAACGACTTTTATGCGGCGTATCTTTGCGCCCTATGACAAAAGAGGCGACAGCGACCCGGGTAGAGCTGGGAGAGTTACTTCCGTTAATGGAAGAGTTTTACACCATTCAAGGTGAAGGTTATCACACAGGAACCCCTGCATATTTTATTCGTGTGGGTGGTTGTGATGTGGGCTGCCATTGGTGCGATGTTAAAGAAAGTTGGGATGCAGCGATTCATCCGCCTACAGAGGCTGCAGCAATTGTTGCTAATGCTAAAAAATACAGTAAGACCATTGTGATCACAGGAGGTGAGCCGTTGATGTGGGATATGAATCATCTGACTTCAATGTTGAAAGCAGAAGGTTTGCAAGTACATATCGAGACTTCGGGAGCTTATGAATTAAGCGGTCACTGGGATTGGATCTGTCTTTCTCCTAAAAAGCGTATGCTGCCTAAGCCGCGTATTTATGAGGAAGCACACGAGTTGAAGGTGATCATATATAATAAAAGTGATTTCGCATTCGCGGAAGAACACGCAGCAAAAGTTAATGGTAACTGTCAACTGTTTTTGCAGCCCGAATGGAGTGTGAGAGAAAAAATGACGCCATTAATTGTAGACTACGTTATGGCAAATCCTAAATGGAAGGTGAGTCTTCAAACACATAAATACTTGAATATACCTTAAGCGTGTTATTTGAATAACAAGCGCTTGAATAAACAACAAAGGCTTCCAAATTGGAAGCCTTTGTTGTTTTGTGTGAAAACTACTGTTACATTTCAACTTCTTCGATAGGTATTTGAATGTAGGTGTCATCCCATCCTAAAAACATATCAGAACCGCTTTCTGTAGGTTGAAAAGAGATTGAGAAAGATTCGATAGGTGCTGCGGTTTTATGCGATGGAGTCGTAAAACGCACTAAGTCGCGTTCTTCTTTATAACCGTAAGCTCCCCAAGTATCTAAGTCTTTGTTTAAAATTACTGTCCATTCATCTTCATTAGGAATCGTGAAAAGTGTGTAAGTTCCTGCAGGAACCTTTGTGTCTCCTACCATCATGTCTTTATAAAACTTGATCTCGGTAGATTCGTTTGCGCCTGTTCTCCAAACATCACCGTACTTTTCTAAACCATCTTTCTTGGCAAAAACATCACGACCTTTTTTCTGAGGACGACTATAAATTACACGTACACGCGGTGCTTTGTCTTGCCCGCGATACATTGCTATATCTAACGGACTTTTATCTAATTCACTAAATTTTTGCGCATTTACGCTGCTTCCAAAAAATAAAGCTGCAATTAAAAAACTACTTGCTAAAAGGGACTTCATAAAATGTATTTTATTGTTGAGTATCAAAATTTTATACAAATGTACAATGTGGTAAAAACTGTAATTGTTAAGACTTTACTAAAATGGTTGAAGTTTACGCCTGTAAATCGATCTGCATAAAATAGGCATTGTATAGTTTGAATTTGTATTGAAATGAACTTTTAAAGTTTCAATATGTAATCATATAGGTGTTTTTTGTTTGTGAATTAGAATGTAATATACATCTTTGAACCATCAAATTAAAACAATACGATTATGTGTGGGATAGTATGTGCCTATGAATTGAAACAATCTGCTGAGGTTTTAAGACCACAGCTTTTAGAAATGTCTAAAAAAATACGTCATCGTGGTCCAGATTGGAATGGTGTTTATAGTGATGAAAAAGCCATTCTTGCGCACGAGCGTTTATCTATAGTTGATCCTGCTTCAGGAAAACAACCTTTATTAAGTCCTGACGGAAAATTAATTCTTGCTGCCAATGGCGAGATCTATAACCATCAAGAGCTGCGTAAGCAACTTAAAGGACAATACGATTTTAAAACACAGTCAGACTGTGAAGTGATCTTAGCTTTGTATCAGGAAGAAGGTCCTGGTTTTGTAGACAAGCTAAACGGAATTTTTGCCTTTTCTCTATACGATGCAGAAAAAGATGAGTATTTCGTTGCTCGTGATCATATGGGTGTTATTCCACTTTATATGGGATGGGATGAGCACGGAACCTTCTATGTAGCTTCAGAATTGAAAGCTCTTGAAGGAACTTGTACAAAAATTGAATTGTTTCCTCCGGGGCATTATTTACACAGTTCTGATGGTGAATTGAAAAGATGGTATTCTCGCGATTGGATGGAGTATGATGCGGTTAAAGAGAACGAGACCAGTATAGAAAAGTTAAGAGAAGCTTTAGAAGCGGCAGTTCATCGCCAGCTTATGTCTGATGTGCCTTATGGTGTTTTACTTTCAGGAGGATTAGATTCTTCTATTACTTCAGCGGTAGCAAAAAAATATGCTGAAAAACGAATTGAATCTGGAGATACAGACGGGGCTTGGTGGCCAAGGTTACACTCTTTTTCTGTAGGTCTTGAAGGTTCGCCGGATTTAGCGGCAGCACAGAAAGTTGCGGACCATATTGGTACGGTGCACCACGAGATCAAATTTACCATTCAGGAAGGTTTGGATGCTATAAAAGATGTTATTTACAACTTAGAAACCTACGACATCACCACGATTAGAGCTTCAACTCCTATGTATTTGATGGCTCGTGTTATTAAGTCAATGGGGGTAAAAATGGTACTTTCAGGAGAAGGAGCAGATGAGGTTTTTGGAGGATATCTTTATTTCCACAAAGCACCAAACGCTCAGGAGTTTCATGAAGAAACAGTGCGTAAATTAAGCAAGCTGCATATGTACGATTGCTTGCGAGCAAACAAATCATTAGCTGCTTGGGGGATCGAAGGTCGCGTTCCATTCTTAGATAAAGAGTTTATGGACGTTGCGATGAGCATCAATCCAGAAGACAAGATGATCAACGGAGAGCGTATGGAAAAATGGGTACTTCGTAAAGCCTTTGAATCGTATTTGCCAGAGAGTGTTGCCTGGAGACAAAAAGAGCAGTTTTCAGACGGTGTAGGATACAGCTGGATTGATACGCTGAAAGAATTGGTAAATGAAAAAATTAGCGATGAGCAATTGGCAAATGCTAAGTACAAATTCCCAATTCAAACGCCAACGAATAAGGAGGAATACTATTACAGAAGCATTTTTGCTGAGCATTTCCCAAGTGATGCTGCTGCATTGAGTGTACCACAGGAAGCTTCTGTAGCATGTAGTACCAAAATCGCTTTAGAATGGGATGAAGCATTTAAAAATATGAACGATCCATCAGGTAGAGCTGTGGCAAACGTACACAGTGATGCTTATAAAAAGACTGACTCGCTTAGCCAGCCATAACCACGTAAGTTAAAAGGTGCTTTTCATTTTGAGAAGCGCCTTTTTTTTATGGTTTATGAGGGAAAAACTCAACTTCATTTAGAATCATCGATTTTAACCTGAATTTTTTCACAATTTGTTGATAACTTCAACGCTTTGGCTTGCCATTTGCAAGGGTATCGGGGAGCCTTTTTTTATATTTGTTAACTATCTCTCAGCACGCTCAAGAAATGTGCTTAGAGCGGCTAAAAAGGCGACGCTTTTTTAGATAAAAGATTAACTTAATAAAGATTTATGAGCGAAGAAGCCAATAAGAAGCAGTATTCGGCAGACAGTATCCAGGCCCTTGAGGGGATGGAGCACGTGCGTATGCGTCCTTCGATGTATATTGGAGATGTAGGGGTGCGCGGTTTGCATCATTTAGTTTATGAGGTTGTAGATAACTCCATAGATGAAGCTATGGCGGGCCACTGCGACAGCATCAAAGTGATCATTAATGAGAATAACTCAATATCAGTAAAAGATAACGGGCGTGGTATTCCCGTAGACTTGCATAAAAAAGAAGGGGTTTCTGCACTTGAAGTTGTAATGACTAAGATTGGTGCGGGAGGTAAATTTGATAAAGACTCCTATAAAGTATCCGGTGGTTTGCACGGGGTTGGGGTGAGTTGTGTAAACGCACTTTCAACACATTTAAAAGCTACAGTTTATCGCGACGGCAAGATCTGGGAGCAAGAATATGAAAAAGGTAAAGCGATGTACCCGGTTAAGGGCATAGGCGATACCGATGATCGCGGTACTGCGGTGACGTTCTTACCAGATCCATCTATCTTTCAAACGACAACAGAGTACAATTACGATACGCTTGCAAGTCGTATGCGTGAATTGGCATACTTGAATAAGGGAATTAAAATTTCTTTGACAGATAAGCGTCAGAAAGATGAAAAGGGAGATTTTGTTTCTGAAACTTTTCATTCTGAAGAAGGACTTAAAGAATTCGTTCGTTTTCTTGACGGAAACCGCCAGCCAATCATTGGAGAGGTGATCTCTATGGAAGGTGAAAAGAACGACATTCCTGTTGAGGTGGCGATGATCTATAATGATAGCTACGCAGAAAATTTGCATTCTTACGTAAACAACATCAACACGCACGAGGGAGGTACGCATTTAGCAGGTTTTAGAAGAGGACTTACAAGTTCGCTTAAGAAATATGCAGACGCGTCAGGAATGCTTGATAAGTTGAAGTTTGAAATTGCCGGTGACGACTTTAGAGAAGGACTTACGGCTATTATTTCGGTTAAGGTTGCAGAGCCTCAGTTTGAAGGACAAACCAAAACCAAATTGGGTAACCGCGAAGTGACTTCAGCGGTTTCTCAGGCAGTTTCAGAAATGGTAGAGATCTATCTGGAAGAACATCCTGATGATGCCAAAACCATTGTGCAAAAAGTAATTCTTGCTGCTCAGGCACGTCATGCGGCTAAGAAAGCACGTGAGATGGTTCAGCGTAAGACGGTGATGAGTATAGGTGGCTTGCCAGGGAAATTAGCCGACTGCTCAGAGACCGATCCTGAAGCTTGCGAAGTATTTTTGGTAGAGGGTGACTCTGCAGGTGGAACTGCAAAAATGGGTCGTGATCGTAACTTTCAGGCGATTCTTCCGCTACGCGGAAAAATCCTGAATGTAGAGAAAGCGATGCAGCACAAGGTTTTTGAAAACGAAGAGATCAAAAATATCTTTACGGCTCTAGGTGTGACCATTGGTACCGAAGAGGATAGTAAAGCACTGAATCTCTCAAAATTAAGATATAAGAAAATCGTGATTATGTGTGATGCCGATGTTGATGGTAGCCACATTGCAACACTTATTTTGACATTCTTTTTCCGTTATATGCGGGAGCTTGTTGAAGGTGGTCACGTTTATATCGCGACACCGCCACTTTACTTGCTTAAAAAAGGTAAAAAGATGCGTTATGCGTGGAGTGAGAAGGAGCGTGATGAATATAATGCACAAATGGGAGGAAGTGTTTCTGTACAGCGTTACAAAGGTCTTGGTGAGATGAATGCAGAGCAATTGTGGGATACTACCATGAATCCTGAATTCAGAACCCTGCGTCAAGTAACTATTGATAACGGCACTGAGGCAGATCGTATTTTCTCTATGTTGATGGGGGATGAGGTGCCGCCACGACGTGAGTTTATCGAGAAGAATGCCGTTTACGCAAACATCGACGTTTAAGAATAATCGGTTAAATAATGTTTTAAAAGCCTGTTCATAATGGAGCAGGCTTTTTTTTTGTTAAAATTTCAAAGAATATACGGCGGTGACTCTCAGGGGTTTTGTTATTTTTGAAGAAACCAAATCAATTATTAAATGAAAAAAACATTACTTTTTTGTATTTCAATTTTGGCCTCTGCAAATCTCTTTGCTCAAGAAGACGATGGCTTTGAAGCGATCGTAAAGGCAGGTACTGCAGATGCGACAACATTAATGGGGGCTTACATCGCTCCCGCGATGGAAGGTCTTGTTTATAGTATGTCCGGAGGCTGGTATCATACAGCAAAAACGCATAAATCCTTAGGTTTTGATATAACCATAGGTTTTAATGGGGCGATTGTTCCTTCAGAAAAGGAGTTGTTTGCTTTCAGTGAATTGACTTTTCAGAATGATTATACTGCCACATCAGACATTACACCAACAGTAGCCGGTAGCGGAACGCCTGCTGAAGTTACCTTTGATACAAGCGAAGGTGATGTGACCTTTACAATGCCAGAAGGGGTAAAAGACGATCTGCCAATTAACGCAGTTCCGGCTCCGGCAATTCAAGCCAGTATAGGGGTGATTAAAGGGACAGACGTTATGGTACGCTTTGTTCCTGAAGTAGGTAGTGATAATGTAAAAGGAAAGCTTTTTGGCGCAGGTCTTAAGCATGATCTTATGCAATATTTTGGTCCTTTAGAGAAGCTGCCTTTAAATATTGCAGTTATGGGTGCATTTACCAATATGAATGTAGATTACGATATTCAGGCAGAATCTGATATTGACGGTCGTAATCAAGCGGCTGAATTTAAGTTGAACTCCTATACCGTTCAAGGTGTGGCTTCTTTAGATTTTAAATTCTTGACGTTTTATGGAGGTTTGGGATATACCGGAGGTAAATCAGAAATAAATGTCCTAGGGACTTATGAGTTTGAGTATGATAATGGAACTCCGGGAGAGGTTACAGATCCTATAATGCTTTCTTATAATCCTTCTAGCGTGCGTGCATCTTTAGGAGCGCGTTTAAACTTGGCATTCTTTAAAATATTTGCAGATTACACTGTGCAAGAATACAGTAATTTGAGTGCAGGAATTGCATTCAGTTTTAGATAAGCTACTTTTCCATTTTTTCAAATGGTTGCCAAAGCCACTTAGAGGTCTATTGCTTTTAAGTGGCTTTATATTTTGAGTAGGTTTTAGAAAAGGAAGTATAAAGCTTAGGATGTAAATCATAACCTAATTTTAGGCTTTTAGAGTCTTAAATGAGTAAATGAAGTCGTAATTTTAGAGCCGCAATCGATAACGCACGCTTATCTGATTTTAAACTTAATTAATAACTTATTTAAATACATACCCATGAAAGTTACCGTAGTAGGAGCAGGAGCTGTAGGTGCAAGTTGTGCCGAATATATAGCCATGAAAAATTTTGCCTCAGATGTTATTCTTGTTGATATCAAAGAAGGCTTTGCTGAAGGAAAGGCGATGGATTTGATGCAGACTGCTTCTTTAAATGCATTTGATACCCGAATCACCGGAACCACCGGAGATTATTCTAAGACAGCAGGAAGTGATATTGCTGTAATTACTAGTGGTATTCCGCGTAAGCCGGGTATGACTCGTGAAGAACTTATCGGGATCAACGCCGGCATCGTAAAGGATGTTTCTTCAAACCTGATCAAGCATTCTCCAGATGTAACCATTATCGTGGTAAGTAACCCAATGGATACGATGACTTATCTTGTGCATAAAACTACCGGACTTCCTAAAAACAAAATTATAGGTATGGGTGGTGCGCTAGATAGTGCGCGTTTTAAATATCGTTTAGCAGAGGCTTTAGAATGCCCGATCTCTGATGTAGACGGTATGGTAATAGGTGGTCATAGTGATACGGGAATGATTCCTTTGACGCGTTTGGCTACTCGCAATAGTGTTTTGGCTTCAGAATTTTTAGCTGAAGATCGCTTAGAGCAAGTGATGGAAGACACTAAAGTAGGAGGAGCAACCCTTACTAAATTATTAGGAACTTCTGCTTGGTACGCTCCGGGAGCTGCTGTTTCTGGATTAGTACAAGCAATTGCTTGTGATCAGAAAAAAATGTTCCCTTGTTCAGCATTGTTAGAAGGAGAATATGATCTTGATGATATTTGTATCGGTGTTCCTGTAATTTTAGGAAAAGACGGTATTGAAAAAATTGTACCTGTAGATCTTTCTGATGCTGAAAAAGCAAAACTTCAAGAAAGTGCTGCAGCTGTTAAGAAAACAAACGGATTGCTAGAGCTTTAATCTCCGGTTCGTTCAGTAAATAAAAAAAAGGCGCTCAATGAGCGCCTTTTTTGTTGGGGAATTCTTAAGCTATTAACCGCATTTTGAAGAGCCACAGCTTTGGCATGTAAGACAACCTTCCTGATATATTAATTCTGATGAATTACAGTTGTCGCATTTTTGCTTTCGGGCGATAGTGCCATCGGCAACATAGCGTTTAAGTGCGCGCGCAACTCCGTTTTTCCACGTATTGATCGAGGCGCTGTCTAATTGTAAACTGTTGGTGAGTTCAACGGCTTTTTCAATAGGCATCCCATAGCGTAACGTAGTTGAAATGAGTTTAGCATAATTCCAATATTCAGGATCAAATTTATGCGACAGACCTTCGATAGTGGTTTTATAACCTCTTTTGTTTTTATACTGAAAGTCATAACGCGAGCTTCCGTCTTCGTTTCGGTTTTTGATTATAAGCCCTTTTTCTACCCAACGCGGAAGTAAAATTCCGTCTTCATCATCTGCGATTCCTGTGAAGATCTCGTAAGGTTTTCCTTCGATCAAGCCTATGAAAGCAATCCATTTTTCTTTATTGTTTTGGAAGCGCACAATATCTGCTTCAAGCACTTGTGGTCTTTTTGTTGGGAATGCGGTTAAGGTTTCGCTGTCTTCCTCTTCATTTTTCTTTTCATCATTAGAGATCAAAACGCCAGAGCGCGAGCCGTCACGATAGACAGTAACACCTTTGCAGCCTGCTTGCCACGCTTCGAGATAGAGCTGCCCTACAAGTTCTTCATCTACATCATTAGGTAAGTTTATGGTAACACTTATGCTGTGATCTACCCATTTTTGAACAGCGCCTTGCATGCGCACTTTATTGAGCCAGTCTACATCATTTGAAGTTGCTTGGTAATATGGAGATTTGGCAACGATGACATCAAGCTCTTCCTGACTGTAGTTTTTATCGGTTGCAATACCGTTTACCTGCATCCATTCTTTAAAGCGGTGGTGAAAAACAACGTATTCTTCCCAAGAGTCACCTACCTCGTCAACAAAATCTACGCGTGCTTCCTTATCGTTAGGATTTACTTTTCTTCGGCGTTTATAAACCGGTAAGAAAACAGGTTCAATACCTGATGTAGTCTGCGTCATTAAACTTGTTGTTCCCGTAGGTGCGATCGTTAGCAAAGCGATGTTGCGACGGCCGTACTCCAGCATATCGTAGTATAACTTCTCATCAGCATTTTTTATACGTTGAATGAACGGGTTGTCCTTTTCTCTTTCTGAATCAAAAATTGGGAACGCACCACGTTCTTTTGCTGCATAAACCGAAGCGCGATAGGCTTCAACTGCAATTGTTTTATGTATTTCTACTGAAAATTCATTTCCTGCTTCACTACCATATTTGATGCCAAGAGCAGCAAGCATGTCTCCTTCTGCAGTAATTCCTATTCCGGTACGGCGTCCTTCTTCAGCCTTCTTTTTGATATTTAACCAAAGATTACGCTCTACATTTTTCACCTCGTCATTCTCGGGATCTGCATCGATTTTGGCTAAGATCGCATCTACTTTTTCTAACTCCAGATCGATGATATCGTCCATTATGCGTTGGGCTTTGGTAATATGTTTTTTGAACAATTCAAAATTGAAAGAAGCCTCTGGTGTAAACGGGTTTTCTACATAAGAAAATAAATTGATAGCCAATAAGCGACATGAGTCATAAGGACAAAGTGGAATCTCACCACAAGGATTTGTAGAGACCGTTTTATAGCCTAAATCAGCATAGCAGTCGGGCACAGATTCGCGAGCGATAGTATCCCAGAATAAAATTCCGGGTTCTGCAGATTGCCATGCATTGTGAACGATTTTCTTCCAGAGTTTTTCAGCATCGATCTCTTTATGTTTGATAGGGTTTGGACTGAAAACAGGATATTTCTGCGTATAAGGCTTGTGATCTTTAACCGCCTGCATAAAGCCGTCGTCAATACGTACCGAAACATTGGCGCCGGTAACTTTACCCTGCTCCATTTTGGCGTCTATAAAATCTTCAGCATCCGGATGATTTATCGAGACCGAAAGCATCAAAGCTCCACGTCTTCCGTCCTGGGCCACTTCGCGTGTAGAGTTTGAATAACGTTCCATAAATGGAACCAAGCCTGTTGAGGTTAAGGCTGAATTTTTTACAGCAGAACCTTTGGGGCGTATATGTGATAAATCGTGACCTACGCCACCGCGACGCTTCATCAATTGCACTTGCTCTTGGTCAATTTTCATAATCCCACCGTATGAGTCAGAGCTACCATCATTGCCAATTACAAAACAGTTAGAAAGTGAACCTACCTGATATGGATTTCCAATACCTGCCATTGGGCTGCCTTGAGGAACGATGTATTTAAAGTTTTTAATAAGATCAAAAACTTCATCTTCTTGCATCGGATTGGGGTAGCGTGCCTCAATGCGCGCAATCTCTTTAGCGATGCGTGTGTGCATATCATCTGGCGTTTTCTCATAAATATTTCCGTCAGAATCCTTAAGCGCATATTTGTTTACCCAAACGCGAGCAGCCAGATCGTCTCCTTTAAAGTATTTTAAAGAGGCTTCAAAAGCTTCATCTTGGGTGTATGTTTTAGCAATGGGGTCGGTGATTTGTGTAGACATTGTGTTTTAGGCTTTAGTGCGGTTAAATGTTTGCTTCGGTTGTGTGAAGTTAGTAGAAATATCGAAATTATAAAACCTGTGATATTCAAAAGTTTACAGTAAAATAATATAAGTACTTGAAAAACAGTATTTTGAAAAATTATCAACATTAAAAAGTTGACAATTTTTTCAATTTTTGATTTTTAAATCTTTGATGTGATGTTTTTATTTGAATGGCTTGATTTGTCGTTTTAATGATTGAAATAGGAGGAGATTTTGAAGAAGTTTTTATCAGGGAGGCCTAGAATATCCAAATCTCATAAAACTGATTTTTGACCGCTGAAAACCTATGGTAAATTGGGCTAATTGATGTATGTGTTCTAATCGTTTTGACTCATTGGTACATCAGAACGGATGAAAATTGAAGGAAATAGATTTAAATGAACCTCTTTTAAGTAGTCTAATCTGGTGTGGTTGAGAGTGTTAAAACTATGAAATTAATTCAATTTTCAGGGGTTATTCTATTGATTGTTAATCCTTTAAAAGGTTAAAGAAATCAAAAAGATATTTATTGGCATTTCTAGGTTGAAACCCTATATTTGCACGTTTTACAAAATCGCCTGAAAAAGGTTCGGGAAGAATTAAATAAATATTAAAGAGTAATGCAAAATAAAGGACTCATTAGAGTATTTGCGATTTTATTTGGGTTGGTGTGTTTATACCAGCTTTCGTTTACGTATTTCACTAATCAAACTGAAGAAAAAGCTGCTGCTTTTGCGGCTGATCAAGTTGCTACTACTGTAGAGGACTATGTTGACAGAAGAGGTGAGGTTGAGCGTCGTTATTTAGATTCTATAGGTAATGATCCAATCGCTTTGGGAATTACGTATAATGACGCAAAAGAGAAAGAGCTTAATAAAGGTCTGGATCTTAAAGGAGGTATGAATGCAATTCTTGAAATTTCTGTTGCAGATATTTTAAGAGGTTTGAGTAACGACAGTACAGATCCTGCTTTTAACCAGGCTTTAGATCAGGCGGCAGAAGCGCAAAAGGATAGTCAAAATAGCTTTTTAGAAGATTTCTTTGATGCTTTTGAAGCGATCCCTGGAGATAACAAATTAGCATCGCCAGATATTTTTGCGAATACGACTTTAGGTGAGAAGGTAAACTTCAATATGACAAATGACGAAGTGGAGCCTATTTTAGCAAAAGAAGTAGAAGAGTCTATCAATTCTGCTTTTGAAGTATTGCGTAATCGTATCGATAAATTTGGTGTTACGCAACCTAACATTCAGCGTTTAGATAATCAATCACGTATCTTGATCGAGCTTCCCGGAGCAACAGATATCGAGCGTGTAAAATTTCAATTAGAAAGTACAGCGCAGTTAGAATTTTATAAAACACATTACGCTTCTGAAGTTGCACCTTATTTATTGCAAGTAAATGCTGAGCTTAAAGAGCTTGTTGCTCCAGCAGAAGAAGAGGAAGCGGTTGCTGAAGTTGATTCATCAGAATCTACAGATGAATCTATTGAAGAGCTTTTGGCTAGTGAAGAAGATTCTATTAGTCCGGCTCAGGCAAATAACCCATTATTTGAAGTGTTTAGCTTCAATCCAGCCATCCAGCAATATGCGCAAGCACCTGTTGTAGGTTATGCTCAGGTTAAAGATACTGCAACGATCAACCGTTATTTTGCAATGCCAGAAATTGCAAGATTACGTCCACAAGGATTGCGTTTTGCTAAATTCAGATGGGGGATTACAGAAGGGGAAACTGATGTTGTGCCGCTTTACGCATTGCAATCAGATAGAAGTGGATCTCCTGCAATGGACGGTGATGTTGTACAAGATTCACGTCAACAATATACACAAGCAGGTCAGCCTTCTGTAGGTATTGATTTTGAAGGTCAGGGTCCTGGTCAGTGGGCTAAATTAACCGGAGAAGTTGCTACCGAAGGAAATACAATTGCTATTGTGCTTGACGGTACTGTATATTCTGCAGCTTCAGCAAAAGCAGAAATCAAAGGTGGTGCCACTGAAATCTCAGGAAGCTTCACCGTAACAGAGGCACAGGATTTAGCGAATGTTCTCAAAGCGGGTAAACTTCCTGCTTCAGCTAAAATTATTTCTTACGACGTAGTTGGGCCTTCATTAGGTCAAGAGGCAATCAACAGTGGTTTAATGTCATTTGTAATTGCTTTAGTCTTAGTTCTTATTTGGATGGTGTTTTACTATGGTAAAGCAGGTCTTTTTGCAGATGTTGCACTAGCGGTAAACATTCTTTTTATCTTCGGTGTTCTTGCAGGATTAGGAGCGGTTCTAACCTTACCTGGTATTGCAGGTATTGTGCTTACGATTGGTATGTCGGTAGATGCGAACGTACTTATCTTTGAGCGTATAAAAGAAGAGATCGCAAAAGGAAAGTCTCAAAAAGATGCTATAAAGGACGGTTTCAGCAACGCATTGTCTTCAATTCTTGATGCTAACATTACAACCTTCTTAACGGCGTTGATCTTATTCTTATTCGGTACAGGACCTATTCAAGGTTTTGCAACTACTTTAATGATAGGTATTGGTACTTCGTTGTTCACTGCAATTTTTGTAACACGTCTTTTCATTGACGGTTATGGTAAGAATGGTAAGTCATTACAGTTCTCTACAGGAGCAACACGTAATCTATTTACCAACTTCAATAGAGATTTCCTTGCTAAACGTAAGATTGCTTATATAATTAGTGGTGTTCTTATCGTTGTAAGTTTGATCTCTTTATTCACTAACGGTCTGGATCAAGGTGTTGATTTTGTTGGAGGTCGTAATTACACGGTGCGTTTTGAAAACCCTGTAAATGCAACAGAAGTTGAGCAAAAACTTATCGCTGAACTCGAAAGTGCTCAGGCAAAAACGTACGGTGAAGCAAATCAATTAAAGATTACTACAAAGTATCGTATTGATGAAGAAGCTTCAGAAGTAGATGATGATATTCAGCAGAAATTATTTACTGCTTTACAAAGCTATCTTCCATCAGATCTTACCTTCACGCAGTTTGTAAAAGGTGGTTCAACTGAAGATAAAGTAGGTATTTTAGAGTATAACAAAGTAGGGCCAACTATTGCAGATGACATTAAGAAAGATTCTTTCTGGGCTGTTTTAGGTTCGTTAGTAGTTGTGTTCTTATACATTTTATTACGATTCAGAAGATGGCAATTCTCATTAGGAGCTGTTGCGGCAGTATTCCATGATGTTTTAATTGTTTTAGGAATTTTCTCATTGACCTATCAATTTATGCCATTCAATATGGAAATTGATCAGTCATTCATCGCGGCAATTCTTACGGTTATTGGTTACTCGCTTAACGATACCGTGGTTGTTTTTGACCGTATTAGAGAGTTTATGAAAGAATACGGCACAAGCCGTAAAATGGGACTTATAATCAATCAGGCAATCAATAGTACCATTAGTCGTACGTTGAATACGTCTATGACCACTTTAATTGTATTATTGGCTATTTTTATCTTTGGTGGTGCGAGTATAATGGGCTTTATGTTTGCCTTGATTGTAGGTGTCCTCGTGGGTACTTATTCTTCGATCTTTATTGCAACTCCTGTAATGTTTGATACAATACAGAAGAAAGCATTAAAGCCAGAAAAACAAAAAGAGGAAGAAGAGCCAGTGGCTTAACTTGATTAAGTTCGCAAAACAAAAAAGCTCGATTCATTTGAATCGAGCTTTTTTGTTTTTTAACAGTTTCTAAAAAACCGAAATACCTGTTCTGGATGTAAAAAGTTCGAGAACTTTCATTCCTAATTCAGAATTGCCTTTTGCGTTCAAAGGAGGGCTCCAAACCGCGATACAATACTGTTTGGGGTGTAGCGCTACGATGCCTCCTCCTACACCACTTTTGCCGGGAAGACCTACACGGAATGCAAACTCTCCAGATTCATCATAAAAACCACAGGTAAGCATCAAGGCGTTGATGCGTTTTGCAAGAATGGGTTCAAGCGTGCGCGCTTGTTTGCTATGGTCTCCCTTAGGATAGTTTAAAAAAATAGTAAAGGCTTCTGAAAGCTGTTTGCAGCTCATGGCGATGGCGCATTGATGAAAATAAAAATCCAGAACATCATCAACGTTGTGCTGTAAATTGCCAAAGTCTTTCATTAAGTTGGCAAGAGAGGCATTACGAAATTTATGCTTCATTTCTGAAGCTGCGACGCTTTCGTCGTAAGTTATTGTTTGGTCATTTGCGATGTCACGCACGTAGTGTAAAAAGTCTTCTTTTGGTTTTTTGAGGTGTCCCATAAGAATATCTGTGATGACCAAAGCCCCGGCATTGATAAATGGATTGCGGGGAATGCCTTTTTCGTATTCCAGTTGAACTAAAGAGTTGAAAGGGTCTCCTGAGGGTTCAACATCAACACGTTGCCAGATGCTGTTTCCTGCTAATTTTAAAGCGTATGAAAGGCTTATGACCTTAGAGATGCTTTGTATTGAAAAACGCTCTTCTGCATCGCCTAAAGCGAAATGTTCACCAGTTACGCATTGAAGATGTAAGCCAAACTTATGAGCATCCACCTTACCAAGCTCCGGAATATAAGTGGCCACTTTTCCGGTGTTCTTGAATGAGCTTATTTCCTTTTGGATGCTATCTAGAATGCTTTGATAATTCATTCTTTAGGGAAAAATAAATTCCAATTTCTATCTTCTATTAATTGTATTCTGCTGGGAATATATGATTCTCCATTATGAACTAAAGTCTCGCCGTTGGGTTTTATCAAGGCTTGTGAACCGCACCAAGCAGGAGTTCTAAACATTAGTTCTCTTAAAAAATCTTCTTTATCAGAATAGTAGTATTCTGTACTATCATTGGGATTGTTCTCAAGTGTTATGCCTGATTCAAAGAACTCTAGAATAACTATGTTTGGGTAATTTTCTTCGATAAAAGCTTTGCTATTGTCGGTGTAATTTTTCCAGTGTTTTATAACCTTTTTAGTATAGTTGTTTGTTGAATATTGGCTGCACAGATCATTAACATACGTGTAGCAGATGAAAAAAATTGTGCTCTTATCAAACTTCTTGTGCGTGACTTTTTCTAAATACTCTTTGAGTTGATTACGGTTTACAACACCTTGTGTGTATTGCGGGATTAGTCGCGCCACACGGCTGCTGTCTTTAGTTTCATAATCCCACCTTGAATATGCCGAATCGCGATCACGCCAAAGTTTGTCAAATTCCTTTTCTTTTATTTCTTTTCCCTCTATATCAAAATGATATTTTACCCGTTGGGCGGTAGTAGAAATGCTATATAATACAAAAAATAAAAAGAGAATTCTAGAGGTCATATTTGCTATCTCATTAGCTTCCAATCCACCTTGTCGCCTTCTTTGATATCCCAAAGTTCGGCAATACCTGCATTCGTTTCTAAAACATACATTACTGGCACTTTAGAAGGAAGGCTAGTTTCATCCATTGGCTTCGCATTTTCAATGATGGTCGCTATGGTTTTGTCTTTAGTAATGAAAAATAGGTCGAGTGGAATGTAGGTGTTTTTCATGTAGAAGTTGTGCGGGCGCTCATCGTCAAAAATGAAAAGCATCGCTCTGTTTTGTGCCATCGACTCCCGATACATCAGGCCGGTTTCGGTCTCGTACTCCGTTTCTGCTACTTCAATATTTAAAAATACTTTTTCTTGGTTCTCTTTAATGATCTGAAGTTTTCCGTCTTGGGTAAAGGTGATTTCTTCCTGAGAAATTTCATTAGGTTCAGCTTCTTTGTTTTTACACGAAATGAGCGATAAAACTAAAGTAAGTAGGAGAAAGGCTTTTTTAAGCATGGCTGATTAGTATTGTGGAGCGTTTTTTTGCTGAAGCGCTCTAAAGATTAAAACGATACCTATAATTATAAATGGAATACTTAAGATCTGGCCGGTGTTGAAGCCGAAGATCCAGTCTTCGCGATTTTCAATTTGAGCACGTTTAAAATATTCTACGATAAAGCGAACGGTCCAGAGTAGTACTAGAAAAAGACCAAAAAGGAAGCCTTCTTTTTTGCGTAATCCGGTTTTCCAGTAAACCAGCATAAGGATTAAGAAAACAAAAACGTATCCAAAAGATTCCATCAACTGCCCCGGGAAACGGTAGGGAATATCTGCAATATAAGTTGCAAATTGAGGGTCATCAGTTAGCGCTTGATATGCTTTGTGTTCGTTAGGAATTCCTGTCAAACGCTGCACTTCATACTTGTTGTATTGATCTTGAACAAATTTAATTCCTAGATTCGAATCGGTTATTTTACCTACCATTTCAGAGTTGAAAAAATTCCCAATTCTCACAAAAATAGCGCCTAGTGCTACCGGTAAAATCACGCGGTCAAGCAGCCAAAGTACGCTTTTATGTAGTACTTTTTTGTTATAGAGATACATCGCTACGATCATTCCTATCGCAGCACCGTGGCTGGCTAAACCTTGAAAACCGGTGTACTCGATCTCCGGTACAAATCTAAACGGAAGAAAGACAGAGAGTGGATCTTGCCAAAGCAATTCGGTTTGATAGAAAAATACGTGGCCCAAACGCGCGCCAATCAGTATAGCTAATACTGAATAAATGAATAAAGGGTCAAGTTTTTCTTCTTCAACCCCTTCATTTTTATAGACCTTTTTCATCAGGTACCAGCCCAAAGAAAAAGCGATGACAAACATTAAACTGTAGTAATGAATTGTGAAAAATCCAAGATCTAAACCTGTTGAAGGATTCCAGGTCATTTTTAAAGGCAGCATAAGCTTTATAAATTTTATGCTGTAAATATAACAAAGCCTAAAAGCTATTTAATCTTTTTTAGGCATTTTATGTGACTTTTCATCACCTGCCGGTGGAACGGGATCGTAACCTGAGCCTCCCCAGGGATTGCAGCTTGCAATACGCTTTATGGCAAGCCAGCTGCCTTTTAGTGCGCCGTGACGCTGAATGGCTTCTATGCTATATTGAGAGCACGTGGGTGAATACCGGCAGGCAGGAGGGAGAAGCGGAGATAAAAATCTTTGATATAACCGAATGGGAAAAATGAGTACTTTTTTAGCTAAACTTTTCACCAAACTAGAGTTTTAAGATAGGGTGTAGGTTGTTCCTTCACGACCATCCTTAAGTTGAATGCCAAGTTCTAATAATTGATCTCTAATTTGATCGCTGGTTGCAAAATCTTTGTTTGCGCGCGCTTCTTTTCTAAGCTGAATCAATAATTCTATCGCTCCGTTTAATTTATCGGTATTGGCTTCGGCTGCTGCGTTAACATCCTCTAATCCTAAAACATCAAAAACGAAGGCTTTTATGGTTGTTTTGAAATCTTCAAGATCGGTTTGTGTAATTGTTGCTTTGCTGTCCTTAATTTGATGAATGAATTTTGCAGCTTCAAAAAGTTGCGCGATCAAAATTGGAGAATTGAAATCGTCATTCATTGCATCGTAGCACGATTGCTTCCAGGTTTCAACATCTATGCTGCTTTTTTCTGATGTGGGGAGCGCCTCTAGAAGATTTACGGCTTCCATAAGTCGATTGAAACCTTTTTCACTTGCAAGTAAGGCGTCATTGCTAAAGTCTAACACGCTGCGGTAATGCGCTTGCATAACAAAGAATCGAGCAACGCTAGGAGAGAAGCCTTTGGTCAAAAACGGACTATCACCGGTAAAGATCTGTGCGGGAAAGATGTTGTTCCCGTCGCTTTTAGACATTTTTTTACCGTTAAGTGTAAGCATATTGGCGTGTAACCAGTAATTCACAGGATTCTTGCCATTTGAAGCTTCAGATTGAGCGATCTCACACTCGTGATGCGGAAATTTTAAATCCATCCCGCCGCCGTGAATGTCAAATTGTTCGCCTAAATATTTGGTGCTCATCGCGGTGCACTCTAAATGCCAACCGGGGAAACCATCTCCCCAAGGAGAAGGCCAGCGCATGATGTGTTGCGGTTCTGCCTTCTTCCAGAGTGCAAAATCCTGAGCATTTTTCTTTTCGCTTTGCGCAGTCAATTCGCGCGTATTTGCGATCATATCTTCAAGATTACGGCCGCTTAATTTTCCGTAATCGTGACTTTCATTAAATTTTAAAACATCAAAATAAACCGATCCGTTTTTCTCGTAAGCAAAACCATTATCAATGATCTCTTTGATGATTTCTATCTGTTCAATGATGTGTCCCGTTGCAGTGGGTTCGATGCTGGGAGGAAGGCAATTGAATTTTTGAAGAATCGTATGAAAGTCGATGGTGTACTGCTGCACCACTTCCATGGGTTCTATTTGCTCTAAACGCGCTTTCTTAGCGATTTTGTCTTCGCCTTCATCAGCATCATCGGTTAAGTGACCGGCATCTGTAATGTTTCTCACGTAGCGCACTTTATAGCCCAAATGTTTGAGGTATCTAAAAATCATATCAAAAGACATGAATGTGCGCACGTTGCCCAAATGCACATTGCTATAAACCGTAGGGCCGCAGACATACATCCCAACATTGCCTTCTAGAAGCGGTTTAAAAGTTTCTTTACTTCCGCTTAGTGAATTGTAAACTTTGATTTCTTGCTTCTGGTTTAAAGGCGCCATAAACTTAAAAAGTGCTTAATTTTTTATTGGAATGCGAGTTCTAAAATCTTAAAAATAGAAAAGTAAGATTAAAATGGAGTTTCAAGTTTGATGTAATCTAAAAATTCACGTCTAACCGCTTCTTCTTTAAATTTACCGCCAAACTCACTAGTGACCGTGCTGCTTTCAATGTCGCGAATTCCGCGGCTGTTGACACAAAGGTGTTTTGCATCGATAACACAAGCTACGTCTTCTGTGCCTAAAACTTTTTGAAGTTCTTGAACCACTTGCATTGTTAAGCGCTCTTGAACCTGAGGACGTTTTGCATAATAATCTACCACACGATTCATTTTTGAAAGCCCTACGACGGTTCCGTTAGAAATGTAAGCTACGTGTGCTCTTCCTACGATAGGAAGTAAATGATGCTCGCAGGTAGAATAGACGGTGATGTTTTTTTCTACAAGCATCTCGCCGTACTTATAGTTGTTTTTGAACGTTGACGCTTTAGGCTTTCGTTGAGGATTTAGACCTCCAAAAATTTCGTTTACAAACATTTTTGCAACACGATTAGGAGTTCCTTTAAGACTATCGTCTTCAAGATCCAGACCTAAAGTTTGCATAATGCGTGTCACATCTTCTTTGATTAATTCGATCTTTTCAGAGTCGCTCAGCTCGAAGGCATCGTCTCTTAACGGAGTTTCTGCCGATGTATTGTGGTGATTATCACCTATTTCGTCAATTGCTTTCAATTCTTCGTTCTCAATATTCATTTTCATAGAGCTATTAGTCGCCGCTTGGGCTAAAGGCTTGCAAAGATAGTTAAATTAACAATTTAAAATACTCAAGAAAAAGCACTCATTTTATGAATTACTGCTTTCTAGTTTTTAAGAAGAAAGACCTTCTGAAATTGCTTTCAGAAGGTCTAATTTATCTAATCATAAAAATCTTTTTACTACTTATCTAAAGCTGAAAAGATACCGAAGCCAAAATACTGCTATTTATAGTGTCAATAAATGCTGTATTTGTAAATGCGCCATCATAAAGCGATGGGTTTTGATCTTGTTTTGCCCAGTCGTAAGCTACGTCAATTCTGGTGTTGCCAAAAGAGTATCCAATACCTAAAGAGTACCCGGTGATATCTCCAAGAGTATATTCATTTTCATAAGGGCTTTCAATAAGGCGATATCCTCCTCTAAAACTCCAATTGCTGGCGATGAATTCTCCTCCTAATTTAAAGCTGGAGACTGGTTTTAGTTGGTTGTTGACTTGATTGTTCAGATCATCAAAAAAGGGATCGCTATCAGGTCTAAATCGAATTGAGCCATAATCTTGATAAGAATAATCAAAGCTTAAAAAGCCTCTTTGTCCAAAAACATAAGCGATGCTAGCGGTTAATTTTCCTGGTGTTACTAGATCGTAGTCTTCATAAATATTGATAACATCAGGATCGAGAATAATATTGCCATTTGCTCCTGCCGTCGATAGGTATTGTTCAGTTTCTTCTGAAATCGTGTAAAAGGTAGGTGTGTCATAAGATGCTCCCAAACGCAAGCTGGAAGAAGCGTGATAGATCGCTCCAAACTGTGCAGAAACTCCTGTTCCAAAAGCTCTGTATTCATTATCAAAACGCACGTTAGTTACGGCGTTGTTGGTGCCTGTATTGCTTTCATAAAAAATGGTATTCCTTGTGAAATCAAATGTATGTGCGTTAAGATTAAGTCCTAAATAAAATTGATCACTCAGCTGTGCTGCAGCATTAAACGAAAACTTGCTGCTGTTACCAAAAGTTGTGTATTGATAATCTTGATCAAATGTGTTTCCATTTTGTGCATTGGTGTATTCCGTATTGCTTAGGTCTGAAGAAACAGGATCGATTAAGTAACCCTGATAACCTAGAAAGGCTTGTTGGGCACCAAAACTTGCACTTTCTCCTAGATATTGATATAGATCATCAATGGTTTCGTCAGATTGTAGCTCCAAGAGGTCTAAAGAAGTACCTTGTGCATAACCTAAAAAATAATCAGAAATGGAATTGTTGCTCGTGCCGGAAGCAATAAAGCCATTGTCAAAATCGGTAGTGCGGTCGTAATTAAAGCCGAAAGTCAATTTGCGTAATCCAGCGGCTCCATTCGATACAAATACGCCGCCAAACTGATTCAGGTCAAGATCTGAATCTTCAGTTGCAGTAATGCCATCATTATAATACGTTTGATTATCAAAAGTATCTGAGGATAAGGATAGCGATACAAAACTTCGGTTAAATATTGCAGAACCTGCCGGGTTTACATTAATCGCAGAAACATCACCACCAAGCGCTCCAAAGGCGCCACCGGTACCGCGAAATCGTGCAGTACCTGTGATGTTTTGAGTGCTATAGCGCACGGCGTCTGCTACATTTTGAGCAAAAGTGTATTGAGCACTTATCCCAATAATTAGGAGTGTGAGTAATTTTTTCATCTCTTTAATTTGAAAATATCAAACAGAATTTTATCCGCGACCTCCGCGACCGCCACCTCGTGATGAACCACCGCTACTACGGCCGCCACTACTACGTCCACCACCGCTAGATCTTGCTGGTGAAGCGCTTCGTGTAGGGGTAGAGCTTCTAACCGATCTAGATGATGATCTTGTAGGAGTGCTTACAGAATTTCGTGAGTAAGTGCTAGAGCGTGTTGCGCGTACAGGAGTTGAAGATCTGCTAGAATTTCTGGTAATGGTATTACTAGAGGTTCTTCGGGCATTACTTCGGTATATTGAAGAGTTGCTAGAAGTACGTGTTGCGTTAGTAGCACGAGAAGAATTGCTCGAATTTCTGCTTAATCGGTTGGTATTAACACCAACATTATTTCTGCTGTAAGTTCTGCTGGTTCTTGCATAGTTTACATTAGATCTACGCGAAGATCGTGTTGCAGAACTTCTGGCGTTTGACCTGCTGCTGTAAAGGCTATTTGCACGTCTTGAATTAGAATAAGCGACTCTACCTGTGTTGTATCTTGCGTAGTATCTGTTTCTAATGAATGGAGCTCCAAAATAAATATTGTAGCCATAATATCCATAGAAAGGTGCATTCCAGCCGAAGCCCCATCCACCATATGGATAACCCCAACCGCCAAAGCCCCAGCCGTTGTAAGCATAGCCAAAATATGGGTTACCCCAACCGCCCCAGCCGTAGCCATTGTAAGGATTCCACCAGCCGCCCCAACCAAAGCCGCTATTAGGGTAGCTCCAGCCACCCCAGCCCCAACCGGTATTCCAGAAAGGTCTGTAAAATCCGCCAAAACCTATACGATTATAAAAGTTTGGATAAATGTTTATAGTAATGTCGTCAACGACATCACCCCAACCCGGTTGTGCTTGATAAGCTAAACCTTCATCTAGTATTGCTTCTTCAGTTGTATATTCAGAATTCGAACTGTATGAATCGATGTCTGTAAAAATATCTCCTGACTGTTGTGCAGCATCTAGATCTGCAGCACCTTGATTAAAGTAATTTGCATATACACCGCCATTTGCAGTAGTGCTGGCAACTTCTTGGGTAGGCTCTTCATAAACTGTTGATCGACCGCCGTAAATGCTGTCGTTCATTGTATATTGAGAAGGCCCGCAAGAAATTAACCCTACAAGCGCAAGTAAACCTAAAGCAGGTTTTAAAAGTGTATTTGAAGTAATTGTCAAGCCGCGCATATCATCAGTTATTTATTGTTATACATTGTAAATTTAGCTAGTTTTGCCGTCAATTTTGTGCATTTAACAAACTTGTTGCAAAACTTTAAAATCATTTATAAAGACACAATATTTGTGCCAAAGAAATAATTATGGGAAAGAATTTAACCACAAGAGCAGAAGATTACTCAAAATGGTATAACGAACTGGTTGTTAAGGCAGATCTAGCCGAGAATTCCGGTGTTAGAGGCTGTATGGTAATCAAGCCTTATGGATATGCTATATGGGAAAAAATGCAAGCAGAGCTGGATCGCATGTTTAAAGAAACCGGTCACGAGAATGCGTATTTCCCGCTATTTATTCCTAAATCCTATTTCAGTAAAGAGGCGAGTCACGTAGATGGTTTTGCAAAAGAATGTGCTGTTGTTACGCATTATCGATTAAAGAATGATGAGGATGGAAGTATCATTGTTGATCCGGAAGCCAAGCTAGAAGAAGAGCTTATCGTAAGACCAACTTCAGAAACGATTATCTGGGATACGTATAGAAAATGGATTCAATCGTATAGAGATTTACCAATTAAAGTAAATCAATGGGCAAATGTGGTGCGTTGGGAAATGCGTACGCGTTTGTTTTTACGCACAGCTGAATTTTTATGGCAAGAGGGGCATACTGCTCACGCAACTAAAGACGAGGCTATTGCCGAAGCTGAACAAATGATGCGTGTGTACGCTGATTTTGCTGAGCATTTTATGGCGCTTCCGGTAGTACGCGGTACAAAAACCGAAAGTGAACGTTTTGCAGGTGCTTTAGAAACCTATTGTATCGAAGCTTTAATGCAAGACGGAAAGGCTTTGCAAGCTGGTACTTCGCATTTTTTGGGGCAAAATTTCGCAAAAGCTTTTGATGTAAAGTTTGCTACTAAAGAAGGTGGGCAAGAACATGTTTGGGCAACCAGTTGGGGAGTTTCTACACGATTGATGGGGGCTTTAGTGATGACACATAGCGATGATAACGGATTGGTGCTTCCGCCTAAATTGGCACCTATTCAAGTGGTGATCGTTCCTATTTATAAGGGGGAAGAGCAACTAGATTCTATCTCGCAGGTTGCAAAAGAGCTTAAACGCGAATTACAACTTTTGGGAATAAGTGTGAAGTTTGATGATAGAGATACACATAAACCGGGATGGAAATTTAATGAGTATGAGTTAAAAGGCGTTCCGTTGAGAATCGCAATTGGACCGCGTGACCTAGAAAAGCGTACTGTAGAATTAGCACGTAGAGATACACTAACTAAAGAGACGGTTTCTAAAGACGATATCGTAAGTCGCGTACAGGATTTGTTGGTTGAAATGCAGAAGGCGTTGTTTGATAAGGCTAAGAGCTTTAGAGATACGCATATTACCGAAGTAGAAACTTATGATGAGTTTAAAGATATTCTTGAGAATAAAACCGGATTTGTAAGTGCCTTTTGGGACGGAACCAAAGAAACTGAGGAGCGCATAAAGACCGAAACTAAAGCGACAATACGCTGTATTCCTTTGAATGTTAAAGAGGAAGAAGGTGTTTGTGTTTATAGTGGGAAACCCGCTAAAATGCGTGTTTTATTTGCAAAAGCATATTAATTTAAAAAAAGTTTGTTTTGCTATTGTGCGGTAATAAAATATGTGTATTTTTGCATCCGCAATTAAGCAAAATAATGGTCCGTTCGTCTAGGGGTTAGGACGCCAGGTTTTCATCCTGGTAACAGGGGTTCGATTCCCCTACGGACTACGAAAAAGATTCACACCTAATGTGTGAGCGTTATTAAACTTAATGGCCCGTTCGTCTATCGGCTAGGACGCCAGGTTTTCATCCTGGTAAGAGGGGTTCGATTCCCCTACGGGCTACAATTTAAAACAGAGCAAGGTAATGGCAAATCACAAGTCATCTTTAAAAAGAATTAGAAACAGCGAGACTAAGCGTTTAAGAAATCGCTACCAGAGTAGAACTACACGTAATGCAATGAAAAAATTACGTGAAGCTGATAAGAAAGAAGCAGAGACTTTGTTTCCTTCAGTAGTTTCTATGATCGATAAGTTAGCTAAGAACAATATCATTCACGATAACAAAGCTTCTAACTTAAAGTCTCAACTTGCAAAGCACGTAAACGCGCTTTAATAAGTCCTGTTTAAGAATTAAGAGAACTCCCTCGCAAATTGCGTGGGAGTTTTTTTGTTGTCTATATATTTGTATGCTTGTTTTCAGTAATACGAATTAATCGGTTGCTGAAAGTCATTTTAAATAGTATAGTTCTTTCGATGTTAAGTGGTTCTTGCATTGTGCGAGTTTTGCTTAGCCTAAATAAGAGCACAAAAAAAGCGGCACCCGATAAGATGCCGCTTTTACATTTAAGATGAGATTAGTTTCTACCCGTTCATAGAGATTAGAAACTCCTCGTTGTTTTTAGTTTGTTTAATGCGATCGCTGATGAATTCCATAGCTTCAATAGGGTTCATATCTGCAAGATATTTACGCATCACCCACATACGCTGAATGGCGTTCTCATTAAGTAACAGGTCATCACGGCGCGTGCTTGAAGAAGTCAAGTCGATCGCAGGGAAGATTCTTCGGTTAGCGATCTTGCGATCCAACTGAAGTTCCATATTACCGGTTCCTTTAAATTCTTCAAAAATTACTTCATCCATCTTAGATCCGGTTTCAGTAAGCGCAGTAGCGATGATTGAAAGAGAACCTCCGTTTTCAATATTACGAGCAGCACCAAAGAAACGTTTTGGCTTGTGAAGCGCGTTGGCGTCAACACCACCACTCAGAATTTTACCAGAGGCCGGCTGAACCGTGTTGTAAGCACGAGCCAAACGCGTGATAGAATCTAAAAGAATAACCACATCGTGACCACATTCTACCAGTCGCTTTGCTTTTTCAAGAACGATATTGGCTACGCGTACGTGCTCGTGAGCTTCCTTATCAAAAGTTGAAGCAACAACTTCACCTTTTACGTTACGTTGCATATCGGTAACTTCCTCAGGGCGCTCATCGATAAGTAAGATCATTTGATAAACCTCAGGATGGTTGGCTGCGATTGCATTGGCAACATCCTTTAGAAGCATCGTTTTACCGGTTTTAGGTTGTGATACGATCATACCACGTTGTCCTTTCCCGATAGGAGCAAACAAATCCATGATGCGTGTTGAGATCGTGCTTTGACGTTCAGCAATATTGAATTTTTCCTTAGGGAATAGCGGAGTCAAATGCTCAAAAGAAACACGGTCGCGTACCACACTTGGGTCCAAACCATTGATTTTTGAAACCTTGATCAAAGGAAAATACTTTTCACCTTCTTTAGGAGGGCGAATAACTCCAAGAACTGTATCTCCGGTTTTTAAACCGAACAATCTAATTTGAGATTGTGAGACATAAATGTCATCTGGAGACGACAGGTAATTATAGTCACTTGAGCGCAAAAAGCCATAACCGTCTTGCATAATGTCAAGAACACCTTCGCTTTCAATTAAGCCGTCAAACTCATAATCAGGCTCTCTGTAACGGTTACGGGTGTCTTTGTTCCCGTTGTTATTATTCGAGTTATTGTTGTTGCGATTGTTGTTATTGCGGTTGCTGTTCGAATTGTTGTTGTTATTCGAGTTGTTGTCCTTAGAATTTCTATTGTTATTCGAATTATTATTTGAATTCGAATTGTTGTCTTTACGAGAGCGGTTATTTTTTGATCTGTTGTTGTCAGATTGCTTCGTGTTGTCGTTGTCTGAAGAAGCCTTTGTTTGTCTTGGTTTGCGCTGTGGCTTTTCGGTTTTTTCTTCAGTTTTACCGCTGGTTTTAGTCTCGTTTTTTTGAGAAGATTCTTTTTGAGGGGTGTCCTTAGAAGAATCTTTTTTCTCGTCATTAGATGCTGAGCGGGTGTTTTTCTTAGGGGCGCTTTTTTGAGTTTTCTTTTGAGGCGCTTTTGATTTTGTAGGGGTTTCAGAAGAAGTCTCTTCTATAACTTCTGCAACCGCTTTGGGGTCTGCGGCTTGATGATCAAGAACTTTATAAACCAGATCTAACTTCTTGAGCGATCGGTATTTAGGAATGTCTAATCCCTTTGCGATTTCTTGTAATTCAGGCAGCTTTTTAGCTTTTAATTCTGAAATAGTAAACATTAATTATAGGTATGAAATTCTGTAATTGAATTGGTTTGAATGCGAACAAAAAAATTTGAGAGAAGATCTAATAATTTTTTTGGCAAGATAAGTAACCTACATAGAAGCGGTTACCATTATGGATACAAGTATACAACAATATTTTTTAATTATTTGGCTCTAGTCTAAAAGAAGTTTTTATTTTTGTCACCCGCAATGCATACATAAGCAATGATTCAACGTATACAAAGTATTTACTTATTTCTTGCAGCTCTTGTTGCCGCTGGTTTGCACTTCGCGATTCCGGTATATGGCACAACAGACGGAGCGCCTGTTTACGCTGTAGATCATGTAGAGTTGGTAGCTATGTTTTTTGGTAGCGCGTTCTTATCGTTAATTGCGATTTTTTTATTTAAAAATAGAAAGCTTCAGTTTGTTCTGGGCAGACTTAATATAATATTGAACTTTATTTTGCTAGGTGTATTGGTTTACCAGTCACAACTCTTATCTGGAGGGGCGGCGGCCCCAGAGAAAGGTATTGGGATGCTTATTCCCCTCATTTCTATCGTTTTTATCGCTTTGGCCAACAAAGCAATCAAGCGGGATGAGGATCTTGTAAAATCTGTTGACCGGTTGCGATAGACCTACTATCTTAGTTAATTAGTGCGAAAAACCTGCTAGTATGCCAACTAGCAGGTTTTTTTATAGGATTCTTCATTGAATTTTAATACGCTCAGATTACTTTAGAATTGAAGATTTGTTTCTATAACGCATGCTTTGAGCGCTTTTTCTGCCGTAATTCATTTAGCGTTTCATCTCAATGACTTCGAGATTATCAATCTTGCCTTGATCTACTGTAAACCGAAGCATCGTACGTACCTTATGAAAACCATGTTTTCCAATAGCTCCGGGATTCATATGAAGTAAATTCAATTTGCGATCTGGCATAACTTTCAAAATATGCGAATGCCCGCAAATAAATAATTTAGGAGGATCAGCCTTTAATTCTTCTCGTATTGCCGGAGAATATCTGCCCGGATAGCCGCCTATGTGCGTAATTAAAACATCAACCCCCTCGCAAGAAAACCGATTGTTCAAAGGGAATTCCTTCCTGATCTCGTGATCATCAATATTACCAAAAACCGCTCTTAAAGGTGCTGCATTTTTTAAAGCTTCAGTGACTGCGAGATCTCCAATATCTCCTGCGTGCCAAACTTCGTCTGCTGCTTTAGCATGTTTTAAAATTTGGTCATCGATGTAACTGTGCGTGTCGCTAAGTAAAAGTATTTTTTTCATAACAAAAGTATCAAGCAGGCTCTACTTTCAGAGCTGCTACAAAGATGTATCTTTGCACCTTCAATCACAAACAAGAGGCTTGCGGTATTTCATTGAGATAGCATACGACGGAACATTATATCACGGCTGGCAAAGGCAGCCACAAAGTATTACGGTTCAAGAGGTTTTAGAGGAAGCCTTATCAACTTTATTACGGTCTGAAATTGCTGTGGTTGGTGCCGGCCGCACAGATGCCGGCGTTCACGCGACACAGCTTTTTGCACATTTTGAGATTGAAGAGTCTTATTCCGTTGAAGCCTTATCGCATTTAAAGTTTAGGTTGAATCGTTTTTTGCCGGAAGCTGTCGCTGTAAACGCGTTACAGCCGGTTTCTGCCGAAGCGCATGCGCGTTTTGATGCGGTACGTCGAAGTTATGAATACAAAATTCATACGGGCAAAAATCCTTTTTTGGTCAATCAATCCTATTACTTTGAAAAACCTTTGAATGTTGATGCGATGAATGAAGCAGCTGCATTCCTTTTGGGAAGACAAGATTTTAAGTGTTTCAGCCGTTCAAAAACAGACGTTAAAACGTACATTTGCGAGATTACTGAAGCGAGATGGGATCAAGATGGTGCGCAATTGAAATTTAGTATTTCTGCAGATCGTTTTTTACGCAATATGGTGCGGGCAATAGTAGGCACGCTGCTTGAAATCGGGCAGGGCAAATTAAAGCCTGAAGATTTAAAAACTATTATAGCTAGCCGAACACGATCTGAGGCTGGGGCATCGGCTCCGGCGCACGGTTTATATCTCACTGAAGTGGCTTACCCTAAAGAAATTTTTGAAAAATATGGCGAGTAGTAAAGGAAATGCATTTGATTTTGGCTTATTTAAAAAGCTCTTAAGCTATACCAAGCCGTATCAAGTACGCATGTATTTTGTTGCGATATCGGCAGTATTGATATCTATTTGTGCTGTACTTAGACCCATATATATCGAGTATGCGATTGATGAAGGGATGCAGCCCAAAGATATGGATAACCTAATCTACTATATTGGGTTGAGCCTACTCGTACTTTTGGGAGAATCTATCTTTCAGCTGCTGTTTATCTACTTTGCCAACTGGCTGGGACAACAAGTGGTGCTTGATATTCGTACCAAGCTTTTTAAGCATATGATCTACTTCAAAATGCAGTACTATGATAAATCTGCTGTAGGAAGACTGGTAACTCGTGCCGTAAATGATATTGAAACCATTGCGAGTATTTTCAGTCAGGGGCTGTTTATGATTATAAGTGATCTGCTTAAAATGCTTGTCATTGCAGGAGTAATGCTTTATAAGAGTTGGCAGTTGTCATTGATCGTTTTTGCGATACTTCCGTTTATTCTTTATGCGACGCGCGTTTTTCAGCAGAAAATGAAAGTAGCTTTTGAAGAAGTGCGTACGCAAGTCGCCAATCTTAATTCGTTTGTTCAGGAGCGTGTGACCGGAATGAAAATCGTTCAGATCTTTTCGCGTGAAGCGGTTGAACGTAAGAAATTCAATGAGATCAATCAAAAGCATATGAAGGCCTGGAATAAGACGGTCTGGTACAATTCAATCTTTTTTCCCATAGCAGAAATGGTCACTTCAATAACCATTGGTTTGCTCGTGTGGTATGGTGGTTTACGAGCAGCACAAAGCGACGTGATCACGATAGGTCTGGTTACTGCGTTTATTCAATTTTCTCAAATGCTTTTTACGCCTTTACGTCAAATTGCAGATAAGTTCAATACACTGCAGATGGGAATGGTGGCAGCAAATCGAGTTTTTGGTATTCTAGAAACTGAAGCCCGTATAGAAGATAATGGCACGCATTTATTAAGCGGAATAAAAGGTGATCTCAGTTTTGAGAATGTGCGTTTTAGTTATGTGCAGGATGAAGAAGTTTTACGCGGAATCAATCTTGAAGTAAAAGCAGGAGAGACGGTTGCAATTGTAGGTTCTACCGGTGCCGGAAAATCTACGATCATTAATCTTCTTGGACGTTTTTATGAAATAGACAGCGGTACCATTAAGATAGACGGTGTTGACATTCGCGATGTTCAGGTGGCTTCTTTGCGTTCTGAAATTGCAGTGGTATTACAAGATGTATTCTTATTTGCTGATTCTATTTTGAATAATATCACGCTCAATAACCCTGAAATCAGTGAAGAAGATGTCGTTGACGCCGCAAAGGCGATTGGGGTAGATCAATTTATAAGCAGTTTGCCTAATGGCTATCATTATAATGTAAAAGAACGCGGAGCCATGTTATCTAGTGGTCAGCGTCAGCTTATCGCATTCTTAAGAGCTTATGTGAGCAATCCAAGTATTCTGGTTTTAGATGAAGCCACTTCATCAGTAGATTCTAACAGTGAATATTTAATTCAGAAAGCCATCAATAAAATCACGAAAGGCCGTACATCTATTGTGATTGCGCACCGTCTTGCAACCATCAAAAAAGCAGATAAAATCATCGTGATGGAAAAAGGTCAGATCGTTGAAATGGGAAGCCATAAAGAACTTCTACAAGTAGAGAACGGTCATTATCGCAATCTGCACGAGGTGCAGTTTGCAGCCAATCAAGAGCCGGCTTAAGCTTTGCTAGCTTCGGCTTGCTTTATACTTTCAAAAAGTTCGTCAAACATTCCCATTTTAACCATAATGGCAATGGAGATCACTGAAATTATGATCAAGAAAACACTCCCGATTACAGCAAACAAGGAGGTTTTTAAAATAAGGTTGAACATATTTAAACGATAAAGGCGCTTAAGTACATAGCATGTATAGAAAATATAGGCAAACATCGCCAGAAAGCTAAACATGCTATATAAAGAAGACGACCACATGGTTAAAATAACCAGAACATAAAAAGTAAGGTTGATGTGGCTAAAAGCATAGAGGTAGATCACCATATGCTCTAAGTAATTGAATTGTTTGTAATTCCAGAAAACAAGGCGTGAAATTAAAGCATAAATAGGGATGCTAAGTATGCTCAATAAGGCTTGATATTCTGTTAAGCCAAGGGTTATTTTTTTGACCAAATTCATCTGAATTTGATTTTGAGTAGCGGGTACTGCCATTTCATCAAAAAAATCGTCTATAAAATATTCTTTAATCACAAACACGTAAATACCCGCAAAAGAAAGTGATAAAGCAAAATAGCCAAATGCAGAAATGTATTTTTTTCTTACCCCGTTGATGTAACCTCCAATAACATCTTCAGGTTTGGTAAAAAGCGCTAGAAATGTTTTAGGGAAGGCGCCGTCAATACTCAAAAACCGATCATTAAAATCCTCGAGAAGATTTTTAAAAGTGATGCGATTCTTGATTATTTTGCCACCACAACTGTCACAAAAAGCCGCATTAGGAGGAAGGTTTTTCAAGCAGTTTCTGCAATAATCAACAACAACGAGTTTGCTATCTGATTTCTCGGTTTTCATAGGAGTTTAGCTAAGGTCCTTTCTCAAAATCTCAATAAGTTCGGTTAAGTTTTTAAATAAGACAAACTCACCATCTTTAAGGTAACTAATGTTTCCGGTCTCTTCGCTCACTACCAATGCAACCGCATCTGTTTTTTCAGTAATGCCTACTGCAGCGCGATGTCGTAAGCCAAAACGCAAAGGAATATTACGCTCATTAGAAACCGGTAAAATTGCCCGTGTGGCGACAATCGTGTTATCTTCAATTATGGCAGCCCCATCGTGTAGTGTCGAATTTTTAAAGAAGATACTTTCAAGAATGGGACGATTCACTTCTATATTCATTTGATCTCCCGTTTGCTTGACAAAATCTAATTGTGTGGTTCGCTGAATTACAATTAGCGCTCCGGTACGCGTCTGTCCCATTTTATCGCAGGCATCAATGATTTCTTCAACTTTTGTTTTAGAAGTGTCTTGCGCTTCGTCTTGAAGAAATTTGATATGTTTTAAAAGGCCTGTCTTACGACCAATATTGGTAGACCCAATCATAAGTAGAAACTTTCTGATTTCCTGTTGAAAAACCACAATAAGTGCAAACATTCCAGCACCTATAAACTGTCCCAGAATGGTACTCAGCATTTCCATCTGGAGCAATTGTGTGATTTTCCACATCACCCAAATGATACAAATTCCCAGAAAAATATTTATGGCGACAGTTCCCTTTACCAGTTTATATAAGTAGTAGAGTAGGGTAGCCACCAAAACAATATCGACAAGATCGAGTATTCTGAAATTTTCGAGTAGATCCAAAGGTTAGCTGTTTTTGTAAAAATAGGGTAAAAGTTGCGGTTGTCTAAGTTAAACAATAGGATAATATCTGCATGAAATAAACCGCATCAAAAAGCAAAACCCTAACATAACTATAAAAATAGTTGTGTAACTAATTTTTTCGTTTTATGTTTGTTGAAAGGAAATATGTATAAAGGCTCGTTGAGATTTAGTTCTTTATATTTTTAATTAGTTCACCAAGAATCAACTTAAAAACCTCCAGATGGAAAAATTGACCAATAAAGAAGAAGAGATAATGCACATTATATGGAAGCTTGAGAAAGCCTTTGTAAAGGAGGTTCAGGCAGGTTTAGAGGATGAGAATTTGCATTATAACACGGTTTCTACAATCGTGCGTAATCTTGAAGAAAAAGGTTTTGTGGGGCACAAGGCTTTTGGAAAAACACATCAATATTACCCGGTAATTAGCAGAGAAGCTTATGGAAAACGCTTTTGGAATGAAGCGACCCGACGCTTTTTTGACAGTTCTTACAAAAACATGGTTTCATTTTTTGCAAAGGAAGAAAAAATCACTGCAGATGAACTTCGCGAAATTTTAGAAATCATAGAAAATAAAAAATAAGATGGAAGCACTCATATACCTTTTTAAATCCGGTGTGATACTGTTGTTCTTTTATATGATCTACATCTTTTTATTGAAAGATGAAACCTTTTTTAGATCAAACAGACAGTTCCTGTTAACCGGAATAGTCGCTTCTTTCTTGGCTCCGTTGCTCGTGTTAAAGCGAACGGTCTATAAAGAAATGCCTGCGATGGATTTTGATTTCTTATCTGACGCAAATACGCAGGTAGCTGTAAATGCTTCAAATGAACCAAGTGTAGATTTCTGGCAAATAGCAGCACTAATTTATGGGATAGGACTGGCGGTTATGCTGATTGCTTTCGGGAGAAAACTTTATCAGATTTTCTCATTTATAAAATCATCAAGACAATATACTTCTAATGGTTTTCGGTTTGTACAGGTTGATGGTTTAGATTCTCCATTTTCATTTTTTAATACCATTGTGCTCGATGCGCGCGCGCATTCTGAAGAAGATCTGGAGATGATCATTATGCACGAGCAGGAACACGCCCGTCAAAATCATAGTATAGACGTTTTGCTGGTACAGCTGGCACTTACGGCACAGTGGTTCAATCCTGTGGCTTGGCTTTATAAAAACGCGGTAATAGAAAATCTGGAATATCTGGCCGATGCTGCGACCGTGAATCAAGTTCAAAATCAAAAAAGTTACCAACTCGCGTTGGTTAAGGTAGCAGCGCCCAAACTGGCGCCGGCTTTGACCAATTCCTTTTATCAATCATTCATCAAAAAACGAATAGTTATGTTAAACAAGCAATCATCAAGCGAATTTAGAAAATGGAAAATGCTCCTCGTCGTGCCCATCCTTGGCGCATTTATGTGGAGTTTTAACGTAAAGGAAGAGATCAAGTACACTTCAGAAAGGGCATTGTCGACTACAGAAAACACGGCTGCTGTAATGTATTTAACTTCCTCAAGTAATGCTGAAGAACTGTTGGCAATAGAGCAGTATTTTGAAACTGAAATTCCTCAGGTAGATTTAAAAATACAAGAAGTGCAGCGTGATGCATCGGGGACAATTACCGGCTTTGCCATTTATACGCGATTTGAAGGAGAGAATGATTTTAAAAAGAATCTGGAGTTAAAAGCTGAAGACGCGCAAACCGAAGCATTTGAGTATGCATTAAGTTATGATGATTCCAGTATAGCAATCGTAGACGTTAAAAACGGAATAACAAAGACGCTCATTACAAAAGAAGGTGTACAAGGATTTGTATTAGATGCTAAGGTTAAAAATGCCTTGTCTTCGCCTTCTCAAAGTACAGCGAAAATGAGTTTACCGGAGATTATAGAAGATGCTCCGGCCAAACCTTCTAAAAAAACGCAGCGATCGGGATCTAAGCCTTTTAAAAAGATCATAACACCGTCAACTTCTGAAAGTGAGATCAAAGCTATCGTGAGTGAGTTAGACACCGAGTATGATGTAGCTATGCGATTTTCTAGACTGAAATATAATGATGCAGGAGAAATCTCAAGAATTAAAATTGAGGTTGAGGATCGCAAAACCGGGAATAAAGCTTCGGCTAGTTACAACAGAGACGAAAACGCAATCATACCTATCGCTGTTTATAGAAGTGCAGATGGGACTTTTGGAGTGGTATCTGGTCAGAATTCAATAGTGCAGCGCAGTGCAATGGCTAAAGAAGAACTTGAACAACGCCGCGCAGAAATGGAACTTCAACGTGCTAAAATGGAAGAGCATAGAGAAGAGATGATGGTGCGTAGAGAGGAAATGATGGAAAAGCTGAAGGATTCTACTGAGTGGAACACAGAAATGAAGGCTAGAATGCAAGAGCGCCAGGCTGAAATGGAAAAACGCAAAGAAGAAATTGAAGCACGTATGGAAGAACGCCGTGCTGAAATGCAGGAGCGTGAAGAAGAACTGCGTATTAGATTGAAAGAACGGATGCTTCTGGAGGCAGATAGTGTTTTTGTACAAAGAGAGCGCCCTATAAATGCTTCAGAGTATAGCAATGCTAATAACAAACAATCTCAAAACATATATTACAGAGTGCGCCAACCGCAGCATGCTTCAAACGTAATTTTTGTTATTGATGGTAAGGTAATCGAAGATAAAGACTTTGACTTTAAATCAATAGATATAAAAACCATCGAATCTATAAGTGTTCTAAAAGGAAAAGAGCCAACAAAGAAGTATAAAAAGTATATAGATGATGACACAGAAGGTGTTATTGAGATCAATACTAAGAAATCAAAAAAGGATTAAAATAACCCATTCATCAATCAAAATTGAAAACCGATGTTACACTTACTAACATCGGTTTTTTTGTGCTCAAAAAGATGAAAATCAATTTTTTCAATTAAAAAGAGCGCTTTTTTGCCTTGAGAATTTGAAAAGTACTTAAATAACGTCTTGAAATGTTTTAATTATAAACTTCAACTTCGTTTTTAATTGACGATTGAAATGCGGATTAAACTGTTGGGGTTTTATTTTTTTAGAATACGCATTTTTTTAATTACAATACTGTATTTAAATACATTAATATTTGATGAAAACCTTGTAGATATTGTTTTTACTTCCGTATTTGTGGTCAGATAAATTTTTAACAATCAAAAAATCAATAGTATGGTCACTTTAGTTTTAACAATCATCGAGACAATATTTGGATAATCACAAATAAGTCTTAACATATTCTGGAAGCGCGCACAGAGTACTGTTAAATGTCTAAATTTGAGTAATCTGAATCTCTAATTTGTTAGAAGCTATCGCAACTATGAAAAAACGATTTTTTAAAACATTAGCCAGGATCAATAAAAAAATACTACCTAGCCTTACCAAAAAAGAAGTAGACTTAGCCAAAGCCAGTAAAGTACAGTTGGCTCTTTTTGGTTATAAACTATGGGTCACTAAAAATGCATTAGACTAATAATGCATTAAGCTATGTAAAGCATAATCTTCAAGTTTTGCTCTTCCATCTAGAAAACCTAATTCTAGTAAAAAATTACATTGCACTACGGTGCCTCCACATTGCTCTATCAATTTGCAAGCAGCAGCAGCCGTCCCGCCGGTAGCTAAAATATCATCGTGAACTACTACCTGATCACCTTCTTGAATCGCATTCTCCTGAATTTCGATAGTGTCTTCACCATATTCTAAAGCATAAGTTTCCTTGATAATTGCTCCGGGTAATTTACCGGGTTTTCTAATAGGAACGAAACCAACTCCCATCTTTTGAGCAAGAGCCAAGCCTAGTAAAAAGCCTCTACTCTCAATGCCTACAATTTTTGTCACATTGATTTCGTGTAAACCTTTGGCGAGTTGATCAATCGCATAGTTTGTAGCTTTTGAAGAAGCGAGAAGTGGGCAAATATCTTTAAAAATAATTCCTTCTTTAGGAAAGTCCGGGACGTCCTTGACGTATGTTTTTAAGTTCATATGTAGAATATAGAAATTTTCTAGCTTATGCTTTATAAATTTAATCATAAACTCAGTCAATTGGTAGCGCTGCAGAATAGAAGATTGATTTGTTTCTTTCAAAGCAGCCTTTACTAAATGTAAGCGATTACCTTTGCATTCCTCAAAATTGAAGACTTATATGGAAACTATTTTACTCAGTCAGTTTTTTGCAGCGTTTTACGGTTTTTTGGCCATCGTTCTTGGCGCCTTCGGAGCGCACGCGTTGAAAAAGCGTTTTACAGCCGATCAAATGGCTAGTTTTGAAACGGGAGTGAAATACCAGATGTATCACGCCATACTGCTTTTGATTTTAAGTTTCAATCTAAATTTTAATACCGTATTAGAAGAAGTGATGATCAATTGCTTTGTTTTCGGAACGCTTTTATTCTCGTTCTCCATTTATGGTTTGTGTATAAGTGGAGCTTCTGGTAAGAAATGGAAATTCTTGGGACCGGTAACACCTTTAGGTGGTTTGCTGCTTGCTACGGGATGGCTCTTGCTGCTGTATTCTTTTATTGAAGATTTTTTATAGTAGCCCCTCCAAGCATTCGTAATAAAAAGAATCGATTTTTTAGGAATACTTCGGGATATCAATTTCTAAGCGATATCAATAAAAAAGGCCTCATTTGAGGCCTTTTTCAATTTTAAGAACTACAACTAGTTTAATTGTTGTAAAGATAAAGTGACGAAGCCGAAGCTAATGTATTGTTCACTGAAGGCGCAATATTTCCACTTGTGGTAAGTGCATTACTGAAACCAAGGACTGCACCGGTAGCAATATCTGAAACAAAGATGGTCTTTGTTTTATGATCGTAAGCAACATCGATAGGATTATTCATTAAGGTGCTTAATCCTTCAATGATGTTCTGATCTGCAGTGCTAATCGTTCCACCATCACTGGTCGCATCTATTACCGTTGAAAAATCTGCGATCACGTTAATTCCACCGTCAATGGCACCACCTGCAGCAAGACCAATATCTGTCATTACCAGAACATCATCAGCAGCACTATAAGTAATTCCATGAGTACGCGTGATTCCTGAAATCGTAACACGTTTAGTAGGTGTTATGCTTCCATCCATTGTATTACTGAAGAAATCTTCAAAAATGGCTAGGTCGCTCGTGGTATCAACAACTGCTAGCAAATCGTCTCCTTTGAAGGCAACGCCCCAAACCGGAAATCCGGGATCAAAGGTGTTTTCTAAAGTAAATGAACTACCATTGTAAGAATACACATAGAACATATTTGCAGGATTGTCTGCAACTACTACCTTGTTGCCGTACACCGCAATTTCACGTGGACTTGAAGTCGCTAGATCTGCTGTGAAAGCAGCTGTAGCACTTGCACCGCTGGTAAGGCTTGAAAAATCACTATAATATTGTAACTCACCTTCTGAGCGAGATCCTAACAACAGCGCATCATTTAAAGCATTATAATAAATACCTTCAGAACTTGAGGAAGCACTGCTTATCATATTGACCATAGCACCTGTTTCATCGTAGACTGTAATAGTTCCGTCTGCGGTAGAGGTGGTGTATAAACGCGTCATTTGATTCATTGACGCCATACCTGTATTTCCATCAGTTTCATCGCTTGAAAAGTAAATTGAAGAAGCTGTCGCCAAATCAATCTCTAAGCTTGGACTTATATCTCCGCCATCACCATAATTTGTAAATCCTAGAATTTTACCGTTACCTACTTCTGCAATATAAACTGCACCGGTTTCAGAATCATAAGCGACATCAATAGGATTTCCCATTAAGGTTGAAGCACCTGCAATACGGGTTTGCATCCCTACAGGCAGCACATCTCCATCAGAAAGCGCATCAAATTTTGTTGAAAAGTCATTAATCACGTGGAAGCCTCCATCATCTGTAGCATTAGATGCTGCACCTATGTCGGTCATAATCATTACATCATTGGTTCCATCATAAGTCAGACCATGTGTGCGCACGATACCTTCAATGGTAACGCGTTTGGAAGGATTCATCATGCCATCCATCGCATTTACTATAAAGTCTGAGAAGACTGCAAGATCACTCGTAGTATCCACCACAGCATACAGGTCATTTCCTTTAAAAGCGATTCCCCAAACCGGGAACGGAATTTCAACAGTATAGTAGAGCGCAAAGCTGTTTCCTGCTTTATAATATACAAAGAATTTGTTTTCACCATTATCTGCAACTACGTAATAATCGCCGCTAACAGCCAGTTCACGCGGACTATTCAAATCTGTAAAAGTGCTGAACGAAGCATTTATAGTTGCATTACCAAGAGTACTTGTACCTGCATACGCGTCAAGCATCAAACCCGATCTTGAAGCTTGTACAAGAAGGTCTGCATCTGCGTCGTAATAAATTCCTTCAGCTGCAGTTGAAGTTGTGGTGTAGGTTACAATAGAGTCACCAGACACACTGTATTTTGTGATGTTTCCATCGGTATTATTGGTCACATAAAGGTCTGCGCGTCTTCCAGGATTGGTTGCCATTTCACAAGGCATACACGAACCACCACAATCGACGCCGGTTTCATCTCCATTCATAATTCCGTCACTACAGGTCGGTTCTTCAATCACGATCGTGTTAATATCGTCATCGTTATTACAGGAAGTAAGCGTGAAAACCGCAATTGCGATTACGCTAATTTTTGTAAAAATTGTCTTCATAAAATGCTGATTTTGATTAGAAAATTTGAAAAATCTTTTGTTTAATTCAATTAGACTTACGGAATCAGCAGTGAGGTGGGTTTTTGTAGTAATGCTAAAATTAAGTTAAAAGCTTAATCTTTAGTGGTTTAAACGATTTAGCCTAATATACTGCGTTTTTAAAATGAAAAAGCCCCAAGCTAAGCAGCTTGGGGCTTTTGAATATATAATTAACGCTAAATTTAATTTTCAATTCTGATGGCGGCTAATCCAAATAAATAAAATGAAAATCACTTTGTTAATTGTAACACTACTTAAAAGACGCTGCTTTTTGATGTGCGTGACAATTTTTTATTTGAATTAATAATTATTTAACAATAGCCGTTAAAAGGGCCACTTCCGTAAAGCGGAAGCACTATCCCAAAACATAAATTCTAGTTGGCTCGCAGTGTAAAAAGCAGCGTGCATACGTTCTTGTTGTTGTGAAGTGCAGGTTGCGGCGACACGATCACAAGTTTTGATTGCCTGATCGACTAGGATTCCAAATTCTTCACCGGCATAAGTATCAATCCATTTTTGATATGGATTGTTTTTTGTTTTCTGATTTTTAAGAATTTCATCGCCTACTTTTTTATAAATCCAGAAACATGGTAAAACCGCCGCCATTGCAACTTCGACCTGATCTAGGGCAGCTGTACTTTTTAAATAATGTGCATAATGGTGTGAAGTAGGTCCTATAGGGCCGCTTTTATCAATATTGAATTCCTTGAAAAAAGATTCATGCAACGCATTTTCAACAACGATGGCACCTTCAGCAAAACGGGTGAATGTCAAGATATCTTCAACATCGTGCGCCCGTGCCGCGATCAAAGCAAGCGCTCGACCAAAATTTTCCAGATAACTGGAGTCTTGTAAAACATAAAATTGAAACTGTTCTAGCGGAAGTGTTCCTTCGGTCAATTGTGTGATAAAAGGCATATTTAGAATTTCGGTATAAATACCTTCAATACGTTTCCAGCTTTCTTTACTCCAACTCATATTTGATTAATTTTTGAGGATTGAAAAAATGATTTAAAGGTCCGTTGCCTTTTCCGATTTTGACATCTTTAGCGTGATAAATTGCCTGATGTACATATTCCTGAGCTTTGGTGACCGAATTCAAAAGGCTGTTCTTTTGTGCGAGATAGGAAGCTATAGCAGAAGAAAGCGTGCATCCCGAGCCATGCATATTTTGAGTTTCAAACTTTTCAAATTCAAACTCATGTACGGTTTTATCAGGACCAAAGAATAGCGAGGTCAAAAGATCAGATTTTAAATGGCCGCCTTTGAGAAGTACAGATTTACAACTTAAATCAAGGATTTTGTTTCCTGCGATTCGCATGTCTTCAATGGTTTCAACAGGCATCTGAGCAAGAATTGCAGCTTCATCCATGTTTGGCGTAATCACATCTGCCAGTGGGAAAAGCAGTTCAGTAATGCTTTTTATTGTTTCATCTTCGATAAGTTTATGTCCGCTTGTAGCCACCATCACCGGATCAAAAACCACTGGGATTTTTGGATAATTTTTGAGTGTTGCTGCAATCGTTTCTACCAATTCTGGTGTGTGCACCATTCCTATTTTTATAGCGCAAGGCAGTATATCGTCAAAAATAGAATCGAGTTGCTCTTTTACAACCGAAGTAGGAATACTGAAAATCGATTGAACCCCGGTGGTATTTTGTACCGGAAGCGCAGTAAGAACAGTAGTAGCATAACAGCCCAAGGCTGAGATGGTTTTAAGATCGGCTTGAATACCCGCGCCACCGCTACCGTCAAAGCCGGCAATACTCAGAACTGTGGGATACTGATACTTTGTCATAAACTATAAATTAAGGAGATTGGCTCTGTTTTTTAATCCTTTCTGAATTTCTTTCCGAAGGAGTTGCGCTGCGTTTTTAGGTTTTGGTGCTGCACATATTGCCGAGACCACCGCGATACAATCAGCGCCGGCTTCTACAACTTGTCTGGCGTTAGACGCATTCATATTACCAATTGCAACCAGAGGTTTTTGAGTAATAGACCTGATTTTTCGCACTCCGTCAAAACCCCAAGTCGTCACCGTATCGGTTTTTGTTGAGGTGCTAAATACCGGACTTATTCCTAAATAATCAGAAGTATAGGTTTGTTCATTATAAAGTTGCTCAAGGTATTCTATGGAATAGCCTAAAATCGTGCCAGACTCCCAAGACTTTCTGATTGTTGTAGGTAGCATATCTGAATTGCCTACGTGAATTCCAGCCGCTTTACATTGTGTCGCAATTTCCAGATTATCATTGATAATGAGCGGCACCTCGTAGCGGTCAAGAAGTTCTTTAAGTTCAAAAGCTTTATTCAGAAATTCTTGAGGAGTATCGTTTTTTTCTCGTAATTGAACAAGATCAACACCACCTTGAACCGCAGCTTCGGCAACTTCTAGGAAGTTTCTGCCAAGACAGGCTTCTTCAGAAATAACCAAGTACAACTGGTATGGAAATGGTTTTTCCATAATTAAGCTAAGATTGTAGTGGTGTTTAAAAATTCAGTTTCAGAAATGTTATGCAATTTGTCTAGAATTCCAACTTGCAAACTTCCGGGGCCCGTACTGTTTTGAGCTGCGAGTTCACCAGCAACCGCCATTAGGGCTGTGGCTGCAATAGCTGCTTCTGTTCTATTAGGAATAACAGCGATAAAAGCAGCTAAAAGCGCTGTGGCAGAACATCCCATCCCCGTGATCTTAGTCATCAGTGAATCGCCGTTTTTTAATTGCGTAATACCTGCTTCGGAAACAATGATGTCTACCGCACCAGAAATAACTACAACAGCACCAAATTTTTCATTTAGAAATTGCGCTGCCTCAACGGCTTCAAGACTTGATGAGGTACTGTCAACACCCTTAGTTGCTGTTTTATTGTGCTTTGCCAAAGCTAGAATCTCTGAAGCATTCCCACGTATCGCTGTGGGTTTCATCGCAAGAAGTTCACTTAAAACTTCATCCCGGTAAGCGGTCGCTCCGGCACCTACAGGATCCAGAATCCAAGGTTTGTTATTTTGGTTTGCAGCAGTAATTGCAAGCTTCATCGATTCAACCCAATATTCATCAAGGGTACCAATATTGATCACCAGAGCTTGACAAATCGCTTGCATGCTTTGCATTTCGGGATGTGCGTGAGCCATAATCGGTGAAGCGCCTGCAGCAAGAAGTGCATTTGCCGTGTTGTTCATTACCACATAATTGGTGATACTTTGTACCAGTGGTGCTTGTTTACGAACGTTTGTGATATGTTTCCAGAGTAACTCTTTCATAGTCTTGTTTTAAAAATAGTAAACGGCTATAGAGTTACTTCAATAGAAGAAGTGAAGATAAAAATATACTTTTCCCTACGCTGGTGTTAACCAAACAGGTTCAAAGGGACTCTCTCAATTCTAAATTTAGAATACCCCTAAAGCCAAATCAAATATAAAAGTTATATGCTGAATGCAGCCCAAGAATTTTCAATAATTCTATACGTGCGCTGCTAAAAGTTGATGAACGGGTTGCTTGTTTTCAAATTCAAAAAGTTTAGAATAATCCATTACATTCTCAATACCATCAAGCTTGCACATAAGTGCAACAGCTTCGCACATACCCATAAACATAACTTCTTTTGAAGTACGGTCAACTTTAGATTCAGAACGTCTTGAAAGTGGCAATTTGTAGCCACAACCTTTTAAAAAAGCAGCTTCAATTTGGAGCAATTCAAGTGGAGCATAGCCTCCAAAAGTTCTACCCAGCGATTGATGCACTTTGCCTACGTACGTCAATTTGTGACTTCCGTGACCTTCGGTAAGATGCTTCCAACTGTCTGTATTGTCTAGAATATTACCCACAGCACAATGTTTGCAACATTCAGGATTTAGACTCTCATTGTGAAAGGCGGTATAGAGTTTTTGTATGGCTTGATCAAATCTTTTTGAAGCGTGCATCATCTTTTTCATTTTTGATAAAGTTACAAAATTTGAGAGGTATCTTTTTAGCTTTCAGTAGGTCATACTTATAAATTTGCTCTATTTTTGAGTAGCGCTTAACTCAATCCCTAACTTATAGAATGCTTTTTTATAGAAAAATAGCTTTCATTATTGTTTGTTTATTGCTGCTGTCTACCTCTGTTTTACCCGCAGCGGTTTTGCAGGAAGATAATAATGAACAAATAGAACAACTACTCGAGGAGTCTCAAGCCTTGGCTTACGATAATTTTTCGGCAGCATTATTAAAGCTTCAAGAAGCGTACGATTTATCAAAAGAAGTTGAAGATAACCTTTTGACTGCCGAAGTTTTATACACTTCAGGTTGGGTTTATTATGTAAAGGGAAAGTATCAAGAATCTTTAATTCACTTTAATGAAGGCCTCTCTTTATTTAAACAGCAAGATGCTCAGAAAGGTGTTGCCAAATCCTTAATAGGAACCGGTTTAGTTATACAAGCTATTGATCGTCATAAAGAAGCTATCGCGCTATTTGAGCGCGTTCTAGCTATTTATACTACCATTAAAATGCCTGAGCGAAAGGCGCCGACATATATTAATCTTGCAATTTCCTACATTGAATTAAAAAACTATATAAAAGCTCAGGAAGCTCTGAATCTAGCTTTTGATCTGGCCAATCAATATGATCTAGAGCAGATCAAACATCATTATCACAATAAGGCAGGAGAGGTGGCTTTTCAGACAGGTCAATATCAAGCAGCAGTAAAACATCATTTGGCAGTCTTAGAACACGCCATAGAACCCAATGATTGGGAAAAATCATACGCACACGCCGGTCTTGCTCAAGCGTATTTAAAACTGAATGCTATTAGCAAGGCAGAATTTCATGGCTTAGAAGCGCTAGCATTTGCAGAAGGCTCAGAATCCCTTTGGGAGCTTGAACGCAACACGGCAATTTTAGCAGCGGTCTACGCAGCTAAAGGAGCATCTGAAGAGGCTTATAAGCAATTAAAAGAAAGTCAGAAATACCGGGATTCGCTTTATGATTTGAAAACTTTGCAACTGGTTAACATTCTTCAGTTAGAAGAAAAAGAAAATGAAAATAAACGCCTAACCTCTGAGGTTGCCCTTAAGGAAAGTGAATTGCAGGTTACCCGCTGGCAACTTATAGGATTAGTGATTTTAGCATTGTTGCTTTTATTTATCTTGTTTTTACTGTGGAAGAATAACCGACAAAAGGAAATTTTTGCCAAAGAACTGGCACAGAAAAATAAAACCATAGAACACAACCAAGAGCTCATTCTAAAGCGGAATATTGCTTTAAATAAGATCAATGCTAACAAGGATAAATTTTTTGCGATAATCTCACACGATCTTAGAGCTCCAATGCTTTCTATAAAGCAAATGCTGGATCTGGTAGAACAAGGAGTTCTCGATATAGCCGACTCTAAAAACCTAGAGCACGAGTTAAAAATGCAAGTAGAGAAAACATTGGTGATGATTGACAACTTATTGAACTGGTCGCAGTCACAACTTGACGGTATTTTAGTCAAACCTATTGCGATTGATTTACCCAAAACCGTTGCTGAAATTATTGAAATTCATCAAGTATCTGCCGATTTTAAAAACATTGCGATCATTCACAAAGCAGTGGCAGAAATTCCACTAATACGGGTAGATTCAGGGCATTTGTCAGTGATTCTTCATAACCTTATTTCAAACGCTATTAAATTTACTTACGAGGGGAAAAAGATTTTTATTGAATATCGTATTACGCCAAATAAGGTAAACCTTCATATTCGAGATCAGGGAATGGGGATAGCTCAAGATAAATTAGAGCCGCTTAAACAAACACAAGAACAAATTTTGTCGAGTATTGGTACCGCGATGGAAACCGGTACCGGCTTAGGGCTTATGCTCGTAAAACAGTTTTTAAAACTCAACGATGCCCAGCTCGATGTGCAAAGTACACCCGGTGAAGGATCAGAATTTATATTGTCATTCAATATGGCCAATCGCTAATTTGAAGTTTTGATTTCAAGCGAAGCGTTTTGGAGCTTATTACCAGTAACCTTTAATTCCATTGTTCCTGCTTTATCTGTACTTTCAACAAGCACGACAAGCTTACCACTGAACAATTTCATTTGAGAAGCATAGAAAGAAGTTAAAGACGTTGGGTCGCCGTTGCATACTGCTTTAAAACTTCCTTTACCTGAAACCTTGAATGCTAACTCGTTTGTTGCTGTAGGGCAGGGGATTCCATTTTTGTCTACTACTGAAACGGTCACAAAAGCAAGATCCTTTCCGTTTGCTTTTAAAGTGGTGCGATCGGCTTCTAGTTTTATTTTATGTGGCTTACCTGCAGTTTTAACTGTTTTTTCGGCAGTTTTATTTCCGTTTTTGTCAAGAGCCACAACCTTTAAGATTCCCGGTTCATAAAGAACGTCATTCCACATCAGGCGATAGCGTGTTTGTGGTGTTGAATCATTTTTTACGCGAATTCCCTGGCTTTTTTCATTGACAAATAGTTCTGCACGGTCATAACTTGTATACACAAAAACCGGAGTTTTCTTACCCTCGCGACCTTCCCAGTTCCAATGCGGTAAAATATGCAACGTTTCATCTTGGGTATTCCAACGACTTCGGTAGAGATAATAACGATCCTTAGGAATTCCGGCGAGATCAATCATCCCAAAATAAGAGCTTCGCGAAGGCCAACTCGTATCGTAAGGCGTTGGTTCGCCAAGATAATCAAAACCCGTCCACACAAACTCGCCAATGACCCAAGGTTTGTCATCCTGCATTATAAAATCGGTTTCAGGAAGATTAGACCAACTGCAATATTCCAGATCGTAAGACGAACTTTGAAAATCGGGATATTCTTTCATTTTAGCTTTAACAGCAGGGAATTTATAGATACCTCGCGAACTCACAGTTGAAGCGGTTTCTGATCCTAAAATGAATCCCTGCGGAAATTTCTCATAGGCTTCTTCATAAAGATGAACGCGATAGTTGAGCCCGGGAATGTCGAGGATTGCTCCAAAACCTGATTCCATTGTCGCGTTTACCTGATCCATTCCTACAGTAACCGGGCGGGTAGGATCTTCACGATGAAAAATATTTTGTAACCAAAGGGCGCGTTTTACACCCGCGCTACCATATTGATCTGGAACTTCGTTACCTGCACTCCACATCACAATAGAAGGATGATTGCGGGTGGCTCTAACCAGATTTTCTACATCACGTTTAGCATATTCGTCAAAAAAGCGATTGTAGCCATTTTTGACCTTTGGTTTTTTCCATTCATCAAAACTTTCTGCTAAAAACATAAAACCCATTTCATCTGCCAATTCCAGTTGCTCAAAAGAAGGCATATTGTGCGCACTACGAATGGCATCGCAACCCAGATCTTTTAGAATTTGCATTTGACGTCGAAGCGCCGATTTGTTTACCGCCGTTCCTAAAGGTCCCAAATCGTGATGCAAACAAACCCCTTTAAACTTTCGGGTTTTACCATTAAGCTGAAAGCCATTTGCTGCAGAATATGAAATGGAGCGAATACCAAATGTCGTCGAGACTTCATCTTTGAGTTCGTCACCAGCATATAGTTTGGTTACTGCCGTATAGAGATAAGGATTTTCAGGACTCCAAAGTTGAGGTGACTGTATCTTTATGTTTTGTTCAAATTGCTTTTGAATCGCTTCGGAAGTTTTATTGTTTTCAATCTCTTTTCCAGATGCATCATAAATTGTCGTGACTAGTCTCAGATTTTCGCCTGAGAAGTTGGTTTTTACATTTACCTGCGCGACTTCCTGAGTAGCAACCGGCGTAGTGATCGTAGTTCCCCACTGATTGATGCTTTCAGGATTCTTGATAATTAAACTCACAGGTCTGTAAAGACCGGCTCCGGGATACCAACGTGAGGAAAATTCTTTATTTGAAAGTTTTACAGCTAATGTATTTTTGCCCTCCAGTAATTTGTCGCTTATGTCAAAATAGAAATACGCATAGCCATAAGCCCATTCGCCAACTTTTTTTCCATTGAGATAAACCTCTGGTTCACTCATTGCACCCTCAAAAAGCAGCAGGATTTTTTTATCAAGATCCGCTGCTGGTATGTTGAAATTTTTACGATACCATCCTGTTCCAGTAAATGGAAGCGCTCCTGTGCGTCCTGTTTTTTCCGTAGGAACTTTTTCGCCATTTTGAGTGATAGCAACCGTTTGTTTATCGATCTCTTTATCAAAAGGCCCGTAGGTCGCCCAATCGTGAGGCACCGTAACATCCTGCCATTTTGAGTCGTCAAAGGTAGTAGTTTCAGCATCAGGGGCTTCCCCCTTGTAAAATTTCCAGCCGTCTTCTAAGTTTAAAACTTTGCGAGGCTCTTGAGCAAAAAGAGCAAGGGAGAGGAGAAAAAAAACGAAGATTGAACTTTTTTTGAGCATAATAAGACTTTGCAAATAGTGCTCTAAAATAGAAATAATTAAATGTAATAAATACGTTTTATTTGATTTCTTACGGAAACATATCGCATCGGCAGGCATACCATTGTTTAGTAAACTTTTCGAGCGAGTCGAGATAGGTGTTGATTTCGGCTTCACCACATAGTTTCTTTCCTTCATCAAGAAGTACAGGTGCATTAAGCGCTTCATCAACCTTAAAATCTGATGGAATTAATAGCGCAGCGACACGAGCTTCGAGTGTTTTAAACATTTCAGCATTTGGAAGGATCAAAAGCAGCATGAATAGAGTTTAAATTTTCGAAGCATAAATTAAGAAAGCCAAAGTAGTATTCAAAGAATTTCTCTTAAACACGATGTAAATCAGAGGGAGAGTCTACTTAAAAACAGTTCTAAATGAAAAAAGCCACTCAAACGAGTGGCTTTTACTTTGTGACCTCGGCAGGATTCAAACCTGCAACCTTCTGAGCCGTAATCAGATGCGCTATTCAGTTGCGCCACGAGGCCTTTTGTATATCAAAATAAGTAATCAAGAGTTGCCTTATTTTGCGGGTGCAAATATAAACCTTTTTTATATATCTGCAAGCATTAAATGAAAAAAAGCCGTTTTGTGGAGAAACGGCTTTTAACTTGGCTAATCAGTATCTAGTACATATTGTTTAATGCGGTAATATCATTGGCGTTGAATTCGCCATCTTCATTGGCACTAAAGCAAGCTAGCATAATTGAAGTCGAGTCGTAACCCGTTGGAGTTCCCGAAACGTGATTTGCGTCACCACCTTCATAAACGTTCTGTCCACAACTTTGTCTACTAAACCAATCTGTGTGTCTAAATCCAACCGAATGACCTATCTCGTGAGTCATCACGTGTTCAACAACATTGGTGTCGTAATTAGCAAGGCCATAAATCTGAACAAATTTATACGGAAGTCCATTACTCGGGAAACCGGCACTACCACCTGCGCCACTTGGGTTATTTACCGTGTTGTTGTAAACTACCATGTCTTTGTTTTGATAGTCGGTACCAAAGGTCAAATTGAAACTGATGCTGACACCACTCAACCGATTGTAATTTGCAACAGCCCATTGTAAGGCGGTACGCTCTTTTTGGCTTAGCGCCTGACTACCGCCGGTATAACCGATGATAGAAATCGTTCTTCCCTGACTTACCAAAGCAGAAGTACGATATTGTTTAGAATCACCTTTTCCTGATTTTGATTCTTCAACGTTAGCGGACATTGAGGATAATTGTTCAGGAGTTACGACAACATCTTCTTCTAAAAATAGTCGAGGTTCAGAAGAACCATCAGGAAAATAAAAATCATCCCAACGCACATAATTAGCGTTCATACCTAAATCTTCAACTTGCTGGATGATTTCTGAAGAAACCTCAAGGTTGGAAGTAGGTTGTGTTTCTGGCAATGTAGTTTGCTCAGCATCATCTGAACAAGAGGTCATCGCCAATGAGAGTCCCAGGCTTAAAAAGCCTACTTTTTTAAATGTTTCTGATAACATATAATAATAGTTAGTATTAATAATACTTGTAAATTATTATAAAAAATCAATAAAACAAATTTTAATCGATAAAATATGGTTTTAATCGATAATTATTTTCTTAAATAATTTAATTAGGTAAGAAAAAAGCCTCTAAAATAGAGGCTTTGATTGAATTTTATATTGGCAGAATTTTTAAATTATTTCAGCGCTTAGACCGGCATCCAGTAATGCCGAACAACGTGGCTCCAGATAGTCATAGCTTCCGGTTTTTACTGTGCATTTACCTTTGTAATGTACTATAAGTGAACATTGCTCTGCTTGAATTGGCGTGTGGTCGCAAACTTCAATCAACGTATCGATCACGTGATCAAAGGTATTTACATCGTCATTATATACTACGATCTCATTGTTGCGATCTTCAGCTTCGAGGACATCAACTTCTTCCTGTAACTTTTCTCTTGTGCTCATAGGTAAAAAACTTAGGTTCAGGGAATTAATTTTTTACAAATTTACACGCTACCCAATTATTTTTTTCAAAATTCATGATAAAATTTAGCCCGTGTTGGTTACAAATACTCGTAATTACGGGGATATCTTGAGTATAAAAACCACTAAGAAGTAAAATTCCGTCGTGATTTAAGCAGTTAGCATATGTAGGAATGTCGTTTATTAAGATGTTACGATTAATATTTGCAATGATTAAATCGTAATGTGTTTCTCCTAAAATTGAAGCGTCGCCTTCGTAGGCTTTAATAAACCCTACATCATTTCGATCTTTATTCTCCACGGTATTTTCATAACACCAAGGGTCGATATCAATAGCGTCTACCGGTTTTGCACCCTTAAGCGCGGCAAATATTGCCAGAATACCGGTGCCACAACCCATATCGAGCGTGCTTTTCCCTTGGACATCTATTTTAATAAGATGCTTGATCATTAAATGAGTCGTCTCGTGATGCCCGGTGCCAAAAGACATTTTGGGCTCGATCACGATATCAAATTCCATATCAGGTTTGGGATGAAATGGCGCGCGTACCGAGCATATGCCGTCTACTTCAATGGGTTCAAAATTTTTCTCCCATTCCTCATTCCAGTTGACCGGCTCTATAGTATTAACCGAATACGAAATTTTAAATTCGGGATTGTTGAGAATATTGACGTCGTCGAGTATATTCTCCTTATTTAAAGAAGCGAGGATGTAAGCCTTTACACCCTCGTCTGTCTCGTCAAAACTTTCAAAGTCAAGTTGGCTCAACTCTGCAATGAGAATTTCGGCACCGGGATTTACCGGCGCTACCTTAAACTCATATTCAGCATATATTTCTGCCATAGATAAATTTAAAATGCATTTACAATAGCCATAAAGTCTTCTGCTTTTAAAGAAGCACCACCTATAAGGCCACCGTCAACATCTGCTTTAGAGAAAATCTCTTTTGCATTTGCAGGCTTTACACTACCTCCGTAAAGAATGGTCACATTATCTGCAACCTCTTGAGAATACTCGTCTGCAATGGTTTTTCTAATAAAAGCGTGCATCTCTTGCGCTTGCTCAGGACTAGCTGTCTCTCCAGTCCCAATAGCCCAAACCGGCTCGTAAGCCAATACAATATGCTTCCAAGCATCGGCGTCCAGATGAAAAAGCGCTTGACTAATTTGCTTATTTACTACTTCAAAATGCTCTCCAAAGTTTCGGTCTTTTAATTCTTCACCAAAACAGTAGATCACTTTCATTTCATTTTCTAAAGCAGCGTTTACTTTTTCGGCAAGTAAATCTTCTTTCTCACCAAAGTAAGCACGACGCTCACTGTGCCCAAGAATTACCGTTTTAATTCCTACGCCTTTAAGCATTGATGCGCTGATCTCACCGGTAAATGCGCCCGAAGAAGATTGGTGCATGTTTTGTGCCGCCACTTCAATATCAGAATCTTTAAGAGTCTCAAAAGCTGTATAAAGATTGGTGAACGGAGGAGCGATGATCACCTCTGCATCAGAAGTTTTTGCTATTTTTTTAAGACCGCCGATGAGTTCTTGCGTGTCTGCAAGATCGGTATTCATTTTCCAGTTACCGGCTACGATATTTTTTCTCATTGTATTTGATTTAGTAGTTGATTGTCTTTTGTGGTTATTGCTCTGTAAACTTTTATACTTCCGGATGCATCGAGCAAGATGTAACGCGGAATCCAGTCAAGATCGATACTGCTGCAAAGCGGACCTTTCCAGCCAGATTTGATGTAGTAATGATCTCCTTCAAGTTTATATTTTTCGATTCCTGCTTTCCAGCGCGCTTCTTCCTTATCTAGCGAAAGAAATACATAATCAATTTCAGGATTATCTTGTTGAAGTTTTTTAAGATCAGGAAATCCTGCGATGCAATCTTTACACCACGAAGCCCAGATGTCTATAAGAACAGGTTTTCCTTTATGTTGCTCAAGTATTTCTTGAAAGGTAATTTCAGTTCCATCTAAATTCAGTAGATGATCTTGTAAAGCTTCAGCTGAAAATGATTTTTTTTGTGAAAAGGCAACCGAAATAAACAGGATTGCTAAAATTGTAAGCGTATTTTTCATAAAATGAAATAAAACATAAAATTAGGATTAGTCGGCGTATTCTACAACATTTGGACTATCTAATACGCACTTTGGGGTCAAGAATTCCGTAAATAATGTCTACGAGAATATTGATGAGAATAAAAGTGGTGGCGATTACTAAAACCGCTCCCATAATAATTGGTAGGTCTAAGGTGTTGAGTGCATCTACGACTTCTTTGCCAAGACCATTCCACCCAAAAATATATTCTACAAAAACGGCGCCGGCGAGCATAGAAGCAAACCATCCCGAAACAGCCGTTACTACAGGGTTTAGTGCATTTTTAAGCGCGTGACGCCATACGATTTGCGTCTGGCTTAAACCTTTGGCTTGTGCGGTGCGTATGTATTCTTGATTGTAAACTTCGAGTAAGGAATTTCGCATCAATTGAATAACCACGGCTAGCGGTCGTATTCCCAAAACGATCGCCGGTAAAATGATGTTTTTAAGTTGAATATGAATGCCTTCGCCAAAATCGTCCATCTCATAAAGGCTTCCGGTCATATTCAAGTTGGTATATTTATTCAATACAAAACCGAATAACCAGGCAAACAGAATCGCACTAAAAAAACTGGGGACACTCATCCCAAAAGTACTGATCACTTGAATGGTTTTGTCGAGCCAGGTATCTCGCATATTTGCGGAAATGATACCAAGCAGAATGCCTAAACTGATCGCGATAAAAATAGCGCTCACTGCAAGTACAATGGTATTGGGCAAGGTTTCTGAAATGACCTCTACAACCGTTTTGCCGGTTTTCTGAAACGATTCTCTGAGGTATGGTTTTTTTAAAACCAAAGAACGTGTACCAAAATCTATAAGCTTTGTATATGCGTATTTTTCTGAAGTCAAACTCGTATACCCATCTCCGGTATTTTGATGAATAGAAATCGGCGAGAGATCGTTAAGGTAGTATCCGTATTGCGTGAGTACCGGTTGGTCAAAACCATATTTGTGCTTGATGATCGCGAGTTGCTCAGGGTCTTCATTTTGATCGAGCATCATGCGTGCAGGGTCACCCGGTAAAACCGTGAACAATAAAAACACAACGGTGATCACCCCGAAGAGGGTGAGTACTGCGTATCCTAATTTATTGAGTATATAAAAAATCAGAGTCTCTTAATTTCAGAAAGTTTAAGTGCTTTAAACGTGGCATCTTTACCCATCAAGTCGGCTACATATTCTTCGATACTGCGTTCAAAACCTGCAGCTTTTCTACGTTCATTAACCATAGCAACATCTTTGATGGGCCAGATAAAAAAGCCATTGGCGGCTGTGATCTGCGCCTGACTTCCGTAGAGTTGCTCTTTGTCTTGCATCATCAAATATTTGTCTTCAAGAACAGCCACACGGGTTTTGGGAATTTCACCGGCTGCGGCCGCTTTTTTAAACAAATCAATGTATTGCTCAATTTGAATAGGATTGTGCTCAATAACCTCGAGCGCAATAAGGTTTGAAGGCTCGCCTACGACTGATTTGCCGGGATAGCCTTGCGTATCAAGAATTCGTTTTACGATTTTTAAATTACTGGTGTCAAGCATACGCTGTTTCTTCCACAGGTCACCGGAGTAATCTTCAGGTTTTAGGCCTAGTTCTTCAGCAAGTGCTTTGCGTTTTTGCTCATCGGTTTCTTGTAAAATAGGGCGATAGAGTTGATCGTAACGCGCGATACTGTCAAGACGATGTTTCAGTTTAAGATCAAGTGAGGTATTTGCCGAAGGAAGCATTTCGAGTTCAATCTCATCGGCGTCATTCCAGTGTCTTTTTTGAATAATGGTTCCGTTATGCAGTTTTACAATCCCCGGATTGCTGCGTACTATCGTTTTTAACGTAGTGGCATCAGTGAAGTAAAAATCAAAATTGATGTTTTGCTTTTCTTTTAGATCATTCACTGAAGCATCTCCGGAAGCCGTTAGCCCAATAACCGAATATCCTTTTTTCAGGGCATCATTCGTTAGCTCTTTAATCACCGGCCAACCATTCCATTCGGTTTTGTTGAGGTCGTAAGCGATGATCACAATAAGATTGGGCGTATTTAAGAATTTTTCAGTGAAATTCTCCCCGTCTTTTTCAATCGTGAAATCGTGAATAGGAGGGACGTAGCCTTCTTCTACCACTTCGGTTTCTACGCCTATAAATTCGCCTTCGCTAGAAGGATATTCTCCCTGCGTTGTGATTATTTTTTCCTCTCCGTTGATGTTGAATTTCCAGTTGTAATCAAACACTGCTTCTGGTGCACCTTCTGGGATCGTCATTCCTTCGCTGATGTTTACCCCTTCTTTATAGGCTCTAAAATCAATTGCTGGTAAGTGCATTAAAACGTAATATCCAAAGCTTAAGCAGGCGATAAACGTCGCAAAGATGATAATAGATCTGCTGAAATTTGAAAAGAATGGTTTGATGTGTTTGATATTGATGAATAGAAAAACGATCATAATCAGTAAAATCACATCTTTGGTGAAGGATTGCCAAGGAGTAAGCGGCAGCGCATCACCAAAACAACCGCAATCTGTCACTTTATTGAAATAGGCCGAATAAAAGGTGAGAAACGTAAAGAAAATGATCATTAATAAAAGCAACCACATCGTTAGGCGCTTGTAGTACCCAATAATCAGCGCTACACCTAGAACGAGTTCGACGATAACGAGAATGATCGCGAGTCCTAATGCAAACGGACTCAAAAATTCAATATTCAAGACATCTGGAGCAAAATACTCTTGAAGTTTAAACGAAAAACCAACAGGGTCATTGAGTTTGACAAAGCCTGAGATGATAAACAATACGCCTACAAAAACGCGTACAAAGCCGATGAGTTTTTTCAAGATCAAGAGTTTTTTGAGTTGCTTTCTTCTAATAATATCAAGGCAAAAACAGCATAATTGATCATATCTTGATAATTAGCGTCTATGCCTTCAGAAACTAAGGTTTTTCCTTTGTTGTCTTCAATCTGTTTTACGCGCAAAAGCTTTTGTAAAATAAGATCGGTAAGCGAACTGATGCGCATATCGCGCCATGCTTCACCATAATCATGATTTTTATTCATCATCAGATCTTTGGTGATCTTGATGTGTTTATCATAGGCTTCTAATGATTCTTCAAGATTGAGATCCGGTTGTTCTACAACACCTTTTTCAAGCTGAACCAATGCCATTATCGAGTAATTGATGATGCCAATAAACTCTGAAGCTTCTCCTTCATCAACTTTATGTACCGCATTTTCCTGTAATCCGCGTATGCGTTGCGCTTTGATAAAAATTTGATCGGTGAGCGATGGCAGTCTTAGAATACGCCAAGCGCTCCCGTAATCACTCATTTTTTTTGAAAATAAATCACGGCAGGTTTTTATTACCGCGTCGTATTGTGCTGAAGTTTTCTCCATTAACTCGTAAATAATGCAATTTATTTCTGAAAAGAAAAAAGATCTAATCCCAAACCTATGCTTTGATGCTTCGAGGTCGTCTAATTTCTGTAAATTTCGCCTAAAATAAGCAATCTAGAAAAACATAGGCTTAATTCATGGTAAGCATTAACTGTAAAGGGACCCTTATAGATTTTGATTCCCCAAAAGTGATGGGGATTTTAAACGTAACTCCAGATTCTTTTTATGATGGGGGATCCTATAAAAACGAAAAAGATATTCTTGCGCAAGCAGAAAAAATGCTGAATGATGGAGCTACGTTTATAGATGTTGGCGCGTATAGTTCTAGACCTGATGCCGAGGATATACGTGTGGAAGAAGAGTGCAACCGACTCATTCCCGTTGTAGAACTGTTGCTGAAGAATTTCCCAGAAGTATTATTATCAATAGACACCTTCAGATCTAAAGTTGCTCAGGAAGCAGTAACCGCCGGAGCAGCTTTGATAAATGATATTAGTGCCGGTTTGCTTGATCCCGAAATGCTACCCACTGTTGCAAAACTGCAAGTCCCGTACATTTTGATGCATATGCGCGGAACGCCACAAACAATGAAAGGTCTTACTGATTATGATGATTTGGTAAAAGAGGTGCTTTTTTATTTAAGTGAACGTGTGGCGGCTGCACGTGCTTTGGGATTGAATGATATTATCGTAGATCCCGGCTTGGGATTTGCTAAAACCATTACGCAAAATTATGAGTTACTCAATGCTACCGAAAAATTACAGATTCTTGATTTGCCTATTTTAATTGGGCTTTCACGTAAATCAATGATCACAAAAACCTTGGGCATTGATGCAGCGTCAGCCTTAAACGGTACCACGGCATTAAATATGGTTGCTTTACAGAAAGGAGCTTCAATATTGCGTGTGCATGATGTAAAAGAAGCTGTAGAAACAGTTAGCTTGTATCAAGCCTTAAAAGCCGAGTCCTTGTAACAACAGCCTTTTTCTAATAGGTTGTTTATATTCGCAGCCACAAAAAAGAATCGATGAGTATTGTATTTGTTTTGTTAGGCTTGATGCTGCTGGTTGTAGGTGGGGAGTTTTTGGTTAGAGCTTCGGTGGGACTTTCTTTCAAATTGAATCTTTCTAAAATGGTCATTGGTCTTACGGTGGTTTCCTTTGCAACTTCAGCACCAGAACTTTTAGTAAGTCTACAAGCAGCTTTAGATGGTTCGCCAGATATCGCTTTAGGAAATGTGATTGGCAGTAATATTGCCAATATTGCTTTGGTTTTAGGGCTCACCGCAATTATTTCAACTTTAGGAATTGACAGCGATTTTTTCAAATTCAACTGGCCGGTGATGGTTTTGTTTTCACTTGGTCTCTATTTGGCTTTGGTCAATGATGCAATGATCTCCAAGTTAGAAGGCTTTATTTTATTCTTTTCGCTCGTGGCCTATCTTGTTTTGCTTATTCGCAGAGCTAAACATTCCCGAGTTACTCAAGAAGCGCAGAATGGCGAGGTAGATGCAAATTTAGCTACAACCTCATATTTCAAGATCGTGATCTGGCTGCTCATAGGGGCTTTTGCGCTTTATTTTGGTTCAGAGTGGTTAGTTGTTGGCGCTAAAGACTTGGCAAAATCTGTTGGAGTAAGCGATTATGCGATTTCGGTAACTGTAATTGCAATCGGGACGAGTGTTCCGGAGTTGGCAGCATCGGTTATTGCAGCTTTAAAGAAAGAGAAAGCTATTTCTCTGGGAAATCTTATAGGGTCTAACATTTTCAATATTGCTTCGGTTTTAGGATTGACTTCAATGATCACGCCGATCCAAGTGCTTGATGATAGTATCTTAAACAATATGTTTTGGTTACTTGGCTTTGCAGTTGTATTACTTCCGCTAGGATATCTTCCATTAAAATTAGAATTGAATCGCTGGAAAGGCTTTATTCTTTTTGCAGCCTATTGTGTGTTTATAGGTCTGGCATTTAGTTAAAAATTGAAAAATAACATTCAATAAAAAAGCCCGCTATTGCGGGCTTTACTAATTTACATTAGAAAAAATTAGATTTTTTCTTCAGCTCCTTTTACCGTCTTAACGATACGACCCGCTACTTTGTATGGGTCTGCGTTAGATGCAGGACGACGATCTTCTAACCATCCTTTGTATCCTTTTTCAACAGTGATAATTGGGATACGGATTGAAGCTCCACGGTCAGAAATTCCGTAAGAGAAATCGTGAATAGAAGCAGTCTCGTGCTGACCAGTTAAGCGCTGATCGTTAAACTCACCGTATACTGCAATATGCTCAGCAGTTACAGGGCGGAAAGCTTCACAAATCGTGTCGTAAACTTCTTTAGAACCAGCAGTTCTTAAAGTTGTATTTGAGAAGTTGGCGTGCATACCAGAACCGTTCCAGTCACCTTTGATTGGTTTTGGGTGATATTCGATGTAGTAACCATACTCTTCAGTAAGTCTTTGTAATAAATAACGAGCTACCCAGATTTCATCACCTGCTTTTTTAGCTCCTTTTGCAAAAAGTTGGAATTCCCACTGACCACTAGCAACCTCTTGGTTAATACCTTCAAAGTTAAGACCAGCATCGATACAAAGATCTGCGTGCTCTTCAACAAAAGCTCTACCGTGTGTGTTTTTACCACCTACAGAGCAATAGTACATACCTTGAGGACCAGGATAACCACCTACAGGGAAACCTAATGGTAGCTGAGTCGCTTTGTCCATAATGAAATATTCTTGCTCAAAACCGAACCAGAAATCATCATCTTCATCATCGATTGTTGCTCTTGCGTTAGACTCGTGTGGAGTACCGTCTGCATTAAGAACCTCAGTCATTACCAAGTATCCATCTCTACGAGCTGGATCTGGATATATTGCAACGGGCTTCAATAAGCAATCAGAAGAGCCTCCTTCGGCTTGTTTAGTTGAAGAACCATCAAACGACCAAACAGGACAGTCTTCTAACTTCCCGCTAAAATCTTCTTCTACTTTGGTTTTACTTCTTAGATTGGCAGTTGGTGTATAACCGTCCAACCAGAGATACTCTAATTTTGATTTGCCCATAATAAATTGATTTAAATTTTTTTTGAATTAAACTAATAACAAATATAACATTTCTTTAATATCTGCATCTTGAAAAATATGGGGGTGAGCCTACTTATTAACGGAATAAATTTAATAAGCCCCCTAAAAAGTAGGGGTGTATTGTGAAATCATATATTTTTGCACGGTTCAATTCTGAATTTCATAAAAATTAGCCGAAAAATGGAGACTTTGCGATTTTTTGCCCTTAAGGAAAGCCTAAATAGAAAGCCAAAGCTTGTGTTAGAAACTCAAAAGCGTTCTGAGTTATACGGAAAGCACGTTTTTGGAAAAGATGCGATGCGCCAGGTACTGTCGCAAGACGCCTTTGAAGCTGTGGAAGATGCCATAAATACAGGAGCTAAAATAGACCGACTGATGGCTGATAGTATCGCTGCAGGTATGAAACAATGGGCGCTTGAATTGGGAGCAACACATTATACGCATTGGTTTCAACCCTTAACAGGAGCAACAGCTGAAAAGCATGATGCTTTTTTTGAACGAACTTCAGATGGGCGCGCTATAGAAAAGTTTGAGGGAGCAAAGTTGGTTCAGCAGGAACCCGATGCATCTTCTTTTCCCCACGGCGGAATAAGAAATACTTTTGAAGCTCGAGGATATACCGCCTGGGATCCTACATCTCCGGCTTTTATTTTAGATACGACACTCTGTATTCCTACAGTTTTTGTTTCCTATACCGGGGAAGCGCTTGATAATAAAACTCCGTTATTAAGGGCGTTAAATGCAATTGATCAAAACGCCACTGAAGTAGCAAAATATTTTAATAAGAGTGTGACCAAAGTAACGGCTACTTTAGGTTGGGAACAGGAGTATTTCTTGATCGATTCTGCACTTGCAGCGTCTCGGCCTGATATTATGCAAACCGGTAGAGCTATGTTGGGGCACGCGCCGGCGAAGGGCCAACAATTAGATGATCATTATTTTGGTTCAATTCCTGAGCGTGCACTTAATTTTATGAAAGAATTGGAGCAGGAATGTATGTTGTTGGGAATTCCGGTGAAAACAAGGCACAATGAAGTGGCTCCTAATCAGTTTGAATTGGCACCTGTTTTTGAAGAAGCAAATCTTGCTGTTGATCACAATTCACTCATTATGGATTTGATGGATCGCGTTGCTGGTCGTCACAATCTGAAGGTGTTATTTCACGAGAAACCATTTGCCGGAATAAACGGTAGCGGGAAACACAATAATTGGTCGCTTGCAACCGATACCGGTGTAAACTTGTTGAGTCCGGGAACCACACCGATGAAGAATTTGCAGTTTCTTACCTTCTTCATCAATACAATTAAAGCGGTTCAGGAAAACGAAGAATTGCTTAGAGCTTCCGTCGCTTCAGCCTCCAACGATCACAGATTGGGAGCTAACGAAGCGCCACCCGCAATTATGTCGGTTTTTATAGGAAAACAGCTTACTGCTGTTCTTGATGAACTCGAGAAAGTAACCGATGGTAAATTATCTCCACAAGAGAAAACAGATCTAAAGCTCAATGTAGTTGGTAAAATCCCTGAAATATTACTGGATAATACCGATAGAAACAGAACATCACCTTTTGCATTTACCGGAAATAAGTTTGAGTTTAGGGCAGTAGGTAGTACTACAAACTGTGCGCGGCCCATGGTTGTTTTAAATACTATAGTAGCCAAACAGCTTAAAGATTTTAAGACTGAAGTAGATAAGCTTATTGACAAAGAAAGCATGAAAAAGGATGATGCCATATTTAATGTGCTGCGTGAGTATATCAAGTCTTCTAAGAAAATCAGATTTGAAGGAGATGGTTACAGTGCAGATTGGGAAAAGGAAGCAAAAAAGCGAAAGCTGAGTAACAATAGAACTACTCCCGAGGCACTAAATGTTCAAATAGGTAAACGAGTGATAAAACTGTTTGAAGAAATGGAGGTGATGAATGCCATCGAGCTCAAAGCACGCTACGATATCGAACTTGAAGAGTATATCAAACGCATTCAAATTGAAAGCCGTGTTTTAGGCGCAATCGCCGGAAATCATATAATTCCTACAGCGATTAGATACCAGAATCTTTTAATAAAGAATGTTAAAGGACTAAAGTCGATTTATGACTCAAACTATAAGGATTTTGCTGAAGAGCAAATAGAGCTTGTAGAAAAGATTTCGGGGTATATAAGTACTATTAATCGCGAAATCAATTATATGATTGAAGCAAGAAAGGAAGCCAACGCGCTTGAAACCAAAGATCGAGCAGATTTATACAGAACAAAAGTGCTTCCATTTTTTGATTCCATTCGGTATGCTTCAGACAAGTTGGAATTGGTGGTAGAGGATAAACTTTGGCCACTCGCTAAGAATCGGGAATTACTTAATTTGAATTAAAACGATAGATTTTTTAATTAAGAATCTTATTAAAATGTTAATTTAAATTCATTTAAAGTTTAACCTCTTACAATTCTTGTAGGAAAAGTATTTCAATTCAATTCTTCATTAGAGAAAGGGTATTTTTCCCTTTTAGCCGCTTAGGGCGCATAGGATATGGCTTTGGATACTATAACGTTTTCGCTTCAAGCTTAATTTCATCGAAAAGTTATATTCTTCTTAAAATCTGAGGTTTAGTTTTTTATAAATTAGCATCGCATTGAGACAGGATTTATAAAGCAGTCTCAACTCCCCTTATAAAATTTCTTTCGGATTGAGTCCCCTCACTCTTAGAAGCCGAGAGACTGAAATAGCATTTTATTAACCATTCTATATATTATTAATTTAAAACTTTTCTATTATGAAAAAAGTAGTTTTATGCGCGAGTGCGCTAATGTTTGGGGCTGTTGCTTTTGCGCAATCCAACGTAAGTGATGTCGTGCAATCGGGAGCAGACAATACTTCAGATGTTACACAGACGGGTACTATGAATGACTCAGATGTAATGCAGTCAGGTACAATTAACCGCTCTTCGGTAAACCAATTAGGTGCAGACAACTATAGCAGCGTTAGCTCTACAGGAAGACTCAACTCATCGCAGGTTCAACAGGTACATAACAATAATGAAAGTTATGTGACTCAAACAGGACAGCAAAACGGTTCAAGAGTACTTCAAGGTTTTGTGAATAGTGGAGGAACAATTTCACGCGTAGGTAACGATAACTATAGTGAAGTTACTCAAACAGGTTTCCGCAACTCATCTTATGTTGCACAACAAGATCTGGCTTCAGACCCAAGTGAATTTAATGATTCTTATGTTGTTCAAATAGGAGATTTAAATAGCAGCTCTGTTGCGCAGTTAGGGGATGTTAATTTCTCAGATGTTATTCAAAATGGTGATGGTAACGAAGGAACAGTTTATCAAAACGGTGATGGTAACTTTTCTTATGCACACCAAGGTGGATTTGGTTTTACAAGTAACGATAATTTAAGTCAAGTATCACAAGTTGGAGACGACAACTATAGCCACGTAGATCAATATGGCACATTAGGAACAGATGGTAGCATGTCTATGGTAGCTCAATTAGGTGATGCAAATCAGGCTCTCGTATGGCAAGATGGAGATAGCCATAACTCTGTTATAACCCAAACCGGTGATGCAAACCTTGCTTATACTCAGCAAAACGGGGATAACTCTGATTCTGAAGTAATGCAAACTGGTGACGCAAACTGGAGTGAAGTTTATCAATTAGGTTCTGGTCATATGAGTATTGTGACTCAAACTGGAGATATGAACTCTAGCTATGTATCTCAAACCGGAATGACCCATATGAGTACTGTTACGCAATTGGGTAACTCTAATGTTTCTTCTGTAGTGCAGATAAACTAAAAGAGTAATCATTCAAATGAGGATGAAGGGAATAGGGATATCTTATTTCCTTCATCTTTCTTTCAGTAAATCAAAAGAATAGACTATGAGTTGCTTTTTTAAAACCATATGCATTGTTTTTTTTCTGATGTTTTCCATAATTGGTAAAGCTCAAGAAGTAGGTCCTAAAGTTTTAAATCAATTAGATCTACTGAGTTCGCAAAGAGCAAATCAAAGTGCTGGCGATATATTTATTGAACAAATAGGAGATAGAAATACGGTGCAAACAATTCTAAGTAGTTCTGAGACCTCTATTAACCTAAGTCAAATAGGTGCAGGCAATGTTATTAATGTATCAGACAATTCTGAAAATTTAAAGTTAACGGTGCTTCAAAATGGAACTAATAATCAAATCTCCAAATACGGCTTATACGCATTGAAGGAGTTCAGTGCAGTACTTATTCAAAACGGAGAATATCAAAATCTAGATATTTTCGGTTCAAACGAACTCTCTAAAAATATGAAAGTAGAGATGCAGGGTTTAGGTCAAAGTATTGTAATAAGAAACTTCAACTAGTCTAAATGTTTAAGAGTAAGCATTTTTTATGGTTTATATGTTGTCTGAGTTCAATGTGTGTATACTCTCAATATTACAATAAAGAAATTCAGGCAAATCTTAATGCGCAAGAAATAAATGGATTGATTCAATTAGATGCTTTTGCTACCAATAAAACTGAAGTTAATTCTAGTGTGCGTTATGTGTTTTCAATCATTTATCCCAACAGTAAAAGCGATACGTTAAAAAAAGAAGTTACCGAAGGTCGCTTAGTTATTAACCCCAATGAAAAAATTGAAGTCTTATCAATCACACTTGATAAGGAAGTCGATGAAAAAAAAATTATTCTATTTCTAATTTATGATACTGAAGATAACATCGTAGGTAAAGCAAGATTAGTGTTTGAAGGAGGAGAGCTTGTAGAAGATGACACAAAAGTAAATGTAATACAACGGCAAAATAACTTAGATGTTCAAGCTTCTAAAGCAGATGGTATAAGCCTTACAGGAATTGTTGTAGAAGATACTAAAACAAAGCCGGGAAGTGATTTCTATAAAGAATTCTACTCCGACTATCTGTCAAAAAATATAAATGGCAAGTTTATCGTAACCATTAAGGAAGTTTTGGCGATAGGCCGAAATACAAAAATAGAGGTGCTCGTTGCCAATACTAAAGTTCTTGAATTTATAGTAAGACCGTCAATGGCTTATTTACGAGAAATGAAAAATTACGCCATTCTTAGGGTAATCAAACAATTAGAATTAATGAATAAAAACCAAAATACTGTTCAACACTATTGAAACCATGAAGTACATACTTTTTCTGCTTTTTTTAATAGCATCTTCCACCACGTTTGCACAACAGCTAACGTATCAACCTAAAAATCCAAATTTTGGAGGTGAGACTTTTAATTATCAATGGCTTTTAAGTTCTGCAAATGCGCAGAATTCCTTTAAAGATCCTGAAGAAAATGCAGCCAAAGACCAATCAGAATTAGAAAGTTTTGCGAGCAATCTGAATAGGCAACTATTAAGTCAAATATCAAGAGGACTATTCACCGCGCAATTGGGAGAAGGGCTAGAGGCAGGGACTTACAATTTTGGCTCTTTAGCTCTAGAAATATACGATTCAAATGAAGGATTGGTGATCAATATTTTAGACACCAATACGGGTGAACAAACCCAGATTATTGTCCCAAATCAATAAGATTACAATGTTAAAACATCATAGTTTATACGTCTTACTTCTACTTATTACCTTAAGCTCTTGTGGATCCTATTTTAACCAACCATTATCTCAGCAGGATGCGCGACTTGGAGAAGTAACCAGTCATACAACAACCTTAACTCAATTTCCTGAACCTGCTGAGCCGGTGGTTGCCGGGGTTTACAACTTTAAAGACCAGACAGGGCAGTATAAGAATGTAGAAAACGGAAGTACATTTAGTACGGCTGTTTCTCAGGGAGCAACCACCATGTTGATAAAAGCGCTAGAAGATTCTAAGTGGTTTACACCTATTGAACGTGAGAACCTGGGAAACCTCCTGAATGAGCGGAATATAATTAGGTCTACACGGGATGAATATAGAAAGAATAACAATCCAAATGAACCTAATTTACCTCCGTTGCTGTACGCAGGTGTTTTGCTTGAAGGTGGAATCATCAGTTATGATTCTAACATAATTACCGGTGGTTTGGGCGCGCGTTATTTTGGTGTAGGCGGTTCAACGCAATATAGACAGGATCGTCTTACAGTTTATTTAAGAGCAGTTTCGACTTCAAGCGGAAGAGTGCTTAAAACGGTATATGTTTCTAAAACGATTCTTTCACAGGCTATAGATGCTAGTTTGTTTAGATATGTGAATTTTCAGCGACTTTTAGAGGTAGAAACAGGGTATACTAAAAATGAACCGGTTCAGTTGGCCATGAAGGATGCCATAGAAAAAGCTGTAGAATCTTTGATTATTGAAGGTATTAAAGATAACCTATGGTCTTCAAAAGAAGGTGTGACCGTAAATGAGGCTTTGATTGAAAATTATGAAAAGGAAAAGGAGCTTGAAGAATCAACGCGTCTTTATGAGCGAGCATTTTTTACACAAGAATTTAAGCAATCTATAGCACTCAGTTTTGCCGGAGCATTACTAGATGGAGATTATGGTAATAAGCAATTTGCTCCATTGGGAGGATTAGGATATACGAGCAGTCTCAATGAGTTTTTAGCTATAAATGTCAATGCCAACCTTTTCAAGCTTTACGGGGGAAGCGATTTTTCTGAAAGCTACGGAAGCGCCAACCTCAATTTAGAATTCAGAATACTTAAAAACGATAAGCTTTCCCCGGTGGTCTATGGTGGAGGTGGCTTGGTCACGAGACTTCAGGGATCAGGAGAAAATGGAAGTGAAGATTTAACAGCGGCAAAAGTTCAATATGGTTTTGCGGTAGATTATCAACTTGCACCAAGGTTTAGTATGAGACTTTTTGCAGAGCACAATTTGACCTTTACCGATGAGTTAGAAGCTGCAGTAAGCGGCAAGCGCGACGACTATTACTATAACGTAGGACTAGGACTCAAGTATCATTTCAATTTTGGTAATAGTTCTGATAAGGAGAATACTTCTATAGAGTGAGATTTAATATAAATCGAAAAATGAAAAAAGCATTACTTATAATTTTAGCTATACTGGCATTTTCTTGCAGTGAGGATCCAATAGAAGATACCGGATTTGGCACCATCTCAGGAAGCGTTGTTTTAGATGGTGAAAACACGCCATTAGCCAATGTGAAAATTAGTACCAACCCTGTTACAAACACAGTTTTTACAGATGCTAATGGGGCATTTATAATTGAAGAAGCTCCGGTAGGAGACTATTCTGTTCAAGCCGATTTGGAAGGGTATATCACTGCATTTGAGGCTGCACGTGTAGAAGAAAATAGAACAAATAATATCGTCTTCGAACTTGAGGTTTCTACGGCAAATAATAAAGCGCCCTTAAAGCCGGTACTCGTGACACCAGAAGATACTAGTGTAGATGTGGCTACAACTGTTGATTTTGTTTGGACCTCTGGCAGTAACGATGAAGACGAACTTACATATACTCTGGAACTACGGAATATTACGGCAAACACTTCAGAGTATTTTGAGAACCTGATAGACACAACACTTACCGTTTCTAGCTTGCAGCGCGGCGCTCAATACATCTGGCAAATAACGGTTACAGATGACATTAATCAAGAAGTTTTGAGTGAAGTGAGTCAGTTCTCAACCATTCCTAATCCTGCAAATGCTTTTCATTTTGCACGGGTAATAAACGGTAATTCTGTGATTTTTTCTTCAGATCAAAACGGGACAGATGTTGTTCAGTTAACGCATAGTTCTCATAACAGTTTTAGACCTCGCAAGAATACACAAGCAGGTAAAGTTGCCTTTTTAAGAACTGTAGGTGGAGATACACATATATTTACAATGAATTTAGATGGTACAGCTACCAGACAGATTACTGCTGCTATTCCTGTAAATGGTTTTAGACTGAGTGCAATCAATTTTGCTTGGGCACAAAACGGGAGTAAGATCTACTATCCTAATTTTGACAAATTATACAGCATAAATCCTGATGGATCTGGTCGTGAACTATTATACCAAACCACAAATGGCTCTTTAATAAGTGAAGTTGCAACAACCGATCTTAATGACAACATTATCGTGTTGAAAACCAACAACACTTTAGGTTATGACACCCGAATTTTTACAGTAAGTCTAAGCGCTGGTACAGAAGAGACCATTATTTTAGAAAATGAAGATGGAGCTTCTGGAGGAATAGATTTGTCAGCAAATGCAGATGAAGTTATTTATACAAGAGATATAAGCGGTTCAGAAAATTCAAGTTACCGAATATTTCAAAGTAGACTTTTTAAATATGATCTAAATTCAAGCACCGAAACTCAAATTCAAACAGATGTTGATCAGGGAGAAAATGATCTTGAGGCAAGATGGTCGCCTTCAGAAGGAGAAATTATTTTAACCCGTAAAGGAAATAATAGTGCTGCTGAACCGGCGGTTTATATGATAGATTTAAACAGTTCTTCCACCAGCGGGAGTGACATACAGCTTTTTCCTAATGCATCTATGCCCGATTGGGAATAGTAATAAAAAGCTTTTTAAAACGTCCTGAAATATCAGGACGTTTTTATTTCTTACTTTTGCCAAATAATTAACAATTCGATGAGTCAAGAGATTTCTAAGCGCTACGCACAACGTGGTGTTTCCGCCGGTAAAGAAGAAGTGCATAAAGCCATTAAAAATGTAGATAAAGGCTTGTTTCCTAAGGCATTTTGTAAGATAGTGCCAGATTATTTAACAGGGAGTGAAGACCACTGTTTGATCATGCATGCTGATGGTGCCGGGACAAAATCTTCACTGGCGTACATGTACTGGAAGGAAACCGGTGATCTTTCAGTATGGAAAGGGATCGCTCAGGATGCGTTGATTATGAATATTGATGACTTGCTTTGCGTAGGTGCTACAGATAATATTTTGCTTTCCTCTACAATAGGTCGAAATAAGAACCTGATTACGGGAGAAGTGATTTCTGCAATTATTAATGGTACTGAAGAATTAATAGCAGACCTTGAGCAACACGGGGTTTCTATTAAAAGTACCGGAGGAGAAACGGCAGATGTGGGCGATCTTGTGCGCACGATTATTGTTGATTCTACGGTAACAGCAAGAATGAAGAAGGAAGATGTAGTTGATAACGCTAATATCAAACCAGGTGATGTGATTGTAGGGTTGGCTAGTTTTGGCCAGGCAACTTATGAAAGCGAATATAATGGCGGGATGGGAAGTAACGGACTTACTTCGGCACGCCACGATGTTTTCAATAAGTATTTAGCTGCAAAATACCCTGAAAGTTTTGATAAAGCTGTGCCTGATGAATTGGTCTACAGTGGGTCAAAAAAGTTGACAGATACAGTTTCAGAAAGCCCTCTTGATGCCGGAAAACTTGTGTTGTCCCCAACACGTACGTATGCTCCGGTGATCAAAAAGATCTTAGCTTCTGTAGATAGAAGCTTGCTTCACGGGATGGTGCATTGCAGTGGCGGCGCACAAACCAAGATTTTACACTTCATAGAAAACTTACATATTATAAAAGACAACCTGTTTGATATTCCACCGCTTTTTAAACTTATTCAAGAGGAAAGTGGTACCGACTGGAAAGAAATGTATCAGGTTTTTAATATGGGGCATAGAATGGAGTTGTATGTAGAGCCTAGTCTTGCCGATGAAATTATTGCGATCTCAAAATCATTCAATATTGATGCGCAAGTAATTGGTCGGGTTGAAAACGCCGATCAAAAAGAGTTGACAATTAAATCACCTTTCGGAACGTTTACTTATTAATACTGAAACCGTAAAGCTATTAATTTGAAAAAAGCACTATTCTTCACGAGTTTAATCGCAATACTTTTATGTTTTGAAGGAATTCAAGCCCAACACGTGGCCTTTCCGCTTCCTTTAAAAAAGAATTTAGTAAAGCGTTTAACTGAACAATTGGCGCCAAAGCCTGAGACCAATTGGAAAAAATTAAACCGTGTAGGAGTAGATTTAAGTGAAGTTGCTTTTGTAAACTGGAATGCCGGTGGTAGTAATTCGATCTCCGGTTTAGCTGAAGTTGTACTTGAACGAAATTATTCTGATAGTAATAAAAAATGGCGTAATAAACTGGTCACGCGGTACGGTGTCAATAGTCAGGAAGGGCAGGAGATTCGTAAGACTGACGATATGTTGGAGCTTACTTCAGATTTTGGTTATCGTAGAGATACTTTATCTAATTGGTATTATTCGGCAAAATTTAGATTTGCTTCTCAATTTACAAACGGTTATAAATATCCAGACACCAGTACGCCTATCTCGCAGTTTATGGCTCCTGGTTATGTCTTTGTCGGAGTAGGAGGTGAGTATGGTCAACGTTTAGATAACCTTTCTATTTATGCATCTCCTTTAACCTACAAATCCACATTTGTTTTAGATCAAAATCTAGCAAATAATGGTGCCTTTGGGGTTACGCCTGCCGTACGGGATGCAGACGGAAACATCATAAGAGAAGGCTCTAATTTCAATAGTGAACTCGGTATTCTACTCCAAAGTTCGCTCAAGGCTAGGGTAATGGATAATATAAATCTTACCAATCTCGTAAATCTCTATACAGACTATTTGAACAGCTTCGGTAATATTGATATTGACTGGCAGCTTAATTTGAATTTTAAGGTCAACAGTTTTGTGCTGGCAAAGGTCGGGTCTCATCTTAAATACGATAACGACATTAAGATCACAGAGACCAATGTAGATGGTGATGAGGTCACGATGGGCGCTCGTACACAGTGGAAACAGCAGTTAGGAATAGGTGTGATAGTTGATTTTTAAAAAAAAAGTCAACTATTTAGAAAACCTCAGTTCCATTTTTTTCGTATGTTTTATTCAATCAAATTCCACTAGTGAACCTAAAACTATGAAGTCTAAATTTAAGCTGGATGATAACAACCTTTTTATCATCTTAATTGTAATAGCCGCCATTATTAATTTGGGGGTTATAGCTTTCATGGAATTAGAATCCAGCAGACTTACACGACTGGTAACTATTGTACTTCTATTTTGCTACTATCTTTTCAAAAAGGAGAAGATAAACCTCTGGACCGTCGTAGCCTTCGTATTTTTTATAAGTAGAGATGTATTCTTTCAATTTTATGAAGAAGCTTGGGGCTATAAAACCTATCTCATTTTGGGGACTCTCTGCTATCTAACTATTGTTTTAGAACGTTTGCCAAAAATTTCAGAAATCAATTTTAAGCCGGGTGTAGTTTTAGTGACACTTTTTCTGGTAGCAGCAAACACGTATACACTCTATGTGATTATGAATATGAGTATGGTTACCTATACCTTTCATGACGGTTTAGAACCTATTCTATTATATGTTTATGGCGCTGCAATGATGATTCTTGGTGTACAGGCGATTGCTTATAATAACAAATACAACAGCAACAGATCGTTGTTGTATATTTTCTTCGCATTCGGGTTTATTTTTTCAGATATCGCGGCTTTATTTGCATACTACTTTGAATTTGGTTCATTTTACTTCCTTGATCGCTTTTTCTTTCTTGGCGCAATGGCGCTTTTTATGAATTACGGTCTCAACTACGAGAGTGTGAAAGAAGAGTATTATCAATATGAAATGATTGATAAAAAGCTCTAAATAGTTGCGCATAATTTCTTTTTTGCTGAACATTGATAGCATCAAAATCAATGAATAAATAAGAACTATATGGCGAGTTTATTAGGAATAGGATCAAGACTAAAACATCACGAGTATGGCTTAGGCGTGGTTACCAATGTTACCTCAAAGCACTATTGGGTTACTTTTATTGATAAGGGTCTGGAAACTATTGACCTGGACGAAGAGATAGAAGTGATCGAAGCTGTCGAAGATGAGGTTGATACGGTAAGCTTTTATGAAGTAGAAAGCACACTTAGAACCTTGCTAAAGAAATATTCCGACATCTCTGAAATTGTACCAATAGCCGATAAATTTAAAGGTGGAACAATTACCTTAAATCCCGCTGATTCCAATTTGACGAGTAAAGAAATTCCCATCGATACGTTTTTTCATAAAATCGTGATGGTGCGGGATCGTGTGCGAGTGATGGAGCAAAAGATCAACTCGAGTAAAAATCTCGATGATCAGGAGAAAGTAGACCTTCAGCAGTATATATCCCGTATTTATGGGAGTTTAACCACCTTTAATATACTGTTTAAAAACAGCTCTCAGAATTTTAAAGGAGCAGGAAAGTAAAAGCTTTATAACAACAAAAAATCCTGAATTCATATTCAGGATTTTTTGTTTGACACCGTCAAAGTGATTAATACCTTAAGCTTGCTTTGAGCTTATTGGTTATGAACTGCTTTAGCAGAAAATTAGTCGTTTTTTTGCAGCTCAAAAACCTCCTTTAGCGGAATTTCCACCGGCGAATGATCTTCGTGGGTTTCCATAATATCAGCCATATAAGCCCACCATTTTTTTACGATAGGGTTTTGTGGAAGCCCCTGAGTGGTATGATTTGCTTTTAGTTTTTGAAAAGCAAAAAGCTTCAGGCTTTTTTCGTCTAAAAAGATATGATATTCTTCAATTCCCGAATCGTTTAAAAGCGCTTGAAGATCTGGCCAGATGAGGTCGTGACGACGTTTATATTCCTCCTCAAAACCGGGTTTAAGTTGCATAGTAAAGGCGTGTACAGGCATTTTATTTGTTTTCTATATTAATGTCAATTGGTGTGAAAAGTTGGTTGGCCAGTTGTTCTACGTAAGCTTTAAAATAAGCTGCATCTTTAAACTTTGGGTTCTGACTAAGTTCCCAACCGGAAACCCCATAATACGTAACGGGCTCTTCGTTTGCTACATTCATTTTTGCCAGATAAGACTGTGTGAATTGTCCAGTCTGGGGAGCTTCGGTGTAGCTGCTATAAGCATCAGCAGGGAGTATTAGTGCTGTGCCCATAATCCATTTTCTATCGTAAGTTAAAGAATCGTGTTGCACCAGTGCAACCCATTTTTCAGTTTTGATTTCTTCAACTCCATTTTGATTATTGATGTTTGAAAGACCAATGGCAAGCGTGTCATTTTCTTTCAATCCACTAATTGAAACAGTATTTTGATAGGCATACATTCCCGGCCAGATCGTTACTGTTTCTTTTGCCTGATATGTGTTTCCGGCTGTATTCCAATTAGAATAGTCAATATGCATCGTAGATTTAACCGGTCCTTTTTCAACAATTTTGAAATGTGTTTTTTCAATATTGCTCAGGGTGTCGGTTACCAGAATTCCCAAACGTCTTATAGTATCGTTTGCGATTACCCCAAAACCGCCTAAGCCGGCCGAATTACCTACCGGAAAAACATCACGTCCCCAAGCTTCCATTGTGTGGTAATTGTCAACAACCGCTTTCGATTCATCTAAACCTACATTCTCAGGAGTGATCGCGGCACTCTTTTTACCGTAAACATCTTTAGCATTACGACCATCCAGATAATGTCTAAAAGCCACTTTATCATTTTCCCAAGTTGGCCCGTCTGTTTGATACTTTTGAAAGCCAAGCGCTTTGGGCATATCTGTTGCTGAAAGTGTCTCTTCTAATGCAGGAGCGACAGGCTCTTCTAGCGCCTCGCGTTTACCAAAGCGGATGTTGGTTTTAACTTTATACTGGGGCGCTTCAGCTATCCACTTAAACTGAATCTTTTTGGTTTCTGAAGGCTCAAAATCAGTAACAAAAAACAACTGATCAACTTTTCCGTTAGCATTGCTGTCAACCAATTGTGAAGCAATAGTGTCTCCTTCAAAAGTGAGTAGGGGATGCATTTCTGCATCAGCTTTATAATCCAATTTGGTCAACCCGATCGCAATGGCCTTATCAGAAAGTGAAGTGTTCTCAGGATTAGTAAGGGAAATTTGAATATTGTCTTCTACATTTTGGTCACAACTTGACAGAAGAAGTATTGTAAGGATGGAAAGAAAATAGGTGCATTTGATTTTAGGCATAGCATAAGTTTTTGATGAAAAGTAGAGAACATCTTGGTTTCCTAGTTTTTTAAGCCAACGTTGACCTCAGGCGTATCTTTACTAAATTCTTGATTTAGGTATGCTGTAAGTTCAGCAACTTCAGCTTGATTTTCTGAAGCAATATTGTTTTCTTCAGAAGGATCTACTTCAATATTATACAATTCAAATTCCGGTGGATCTTTAAGGTGTCGCGTGCGAATGAGTTTAAAAGGTTTCAGAATTATAGATTCTTGTAAATGTCCTCGTGTATAAATTGGTTTTTCACGTGCAACTGAAGCAGTTTTTAGGAGGTGCTGTGCATTTACTCCTTCAACCGTGCTCGGAAGCTCTTCTGCATTTGCCCAATTCAAAAACGTAGGCATCCAGTCGGTCACATTGATATAGTTTGTAGAAGTACCCGAATTGAGATTTTCCGGCCAGGAGATAATCGCAGGAACACGTAGGGCTCCTTCATAATTGGAAGTTTTAAAGTCCCTTAGCGGGAGATTGCTTCCTAACGAATAGTTAGGGCCATATTTACCGTCGTATTGCGTATTAGGAACCCATTTTTCCTGAGCGCCATTGTCGCTTACAAAAAGAACGACCGTATTTTTTTCTAAATCTTTGTCCTTGAGTTTTTGTAGAATTTCCCCAATTCCGGCATCCATATGCGTCATTGCTGCGGCATAAGCCCGGCGTGAAGAATCTTTAATACCCGTGTATTTTTCAAGCCACTCTTGTGGTTCTTGCAGTGGAATATGAGGTGCACTGTAAGCTACTTGTAAGTAAAAATTCTGGTCAGTTTGCAAGGTGTCTATATAATGTACCGCACTTTGCGTAAGGAGATCGGTGACGTGACCTTTTTCAGAAATGAATTTCCCATTGCGATACCACGTGCTGTCACCATTTTTATAGGTGTGTGCGTATTGATCCAGCTGCCCATGGAGAAAACCATAGGAAAAATCAAAACCATAAACCTCAGGGCCGCTTTCAGGTTTTAAACCTAAATGCCATTTACCCATTAAGGCTGTTTTATAATTGAGTTTTGAAAGCGCCTGCGGAAGCGTGGTAATGCTGTCGGGGAGATTGAGTTCGCTTCGGCCACTTATGGGAGCAACAATACCCATTCGGCTAGCAGGTCTACCCGTGAGTAAGCTAGCTCGAGCAGGCGAACAGGTAGGGTAGGTGTAAAACCGATCTAAGGTGAGCCCTTTACCTGCTAATTGATCCAGGTTAGGCGTTTGAATTTCAGAACCATGAAAGCTAAAATCATTCCATCCTGCATCATCTGCAATGATGACGAGGAAATTTGGTGTTTTTTTATCGTCTAAAATTTTATCCTTGTTTTCATTTTTACAAGCTGAAGCCAATACCAGTGCAGAAAGAGCTATAAAAAGATGTTGAAAATGAAAACGGGATGGAATCATATTTAAAGTTAAAACTGTTGATTTATATAGAAGTAAAATGTGCTCTCTCAAAGTTAACCGTACAGCCTGTATAAAGTGTCCTGTTCTAACCTGATTGTAAAAGAGAAGGAGCGTGGCTTGATTCTTTATTAAAACAACAATGCTACGATGTAAACCGTAGCATTGTCCTCTCAAAATTAGAATTAAATCTAAACACAAACAAAGTCGTTATATTTATTCTTCATCGTTCCATATAAACGGTAAATACCAGTTTTCTCTTGACATCAATTTGGTACGTACGGCAGAAGCTTCAGCATTGCCGTCGGCGTTAAGCTTGGCATAAACGCGGTCTGCAAGGAAAGCAGGGTCGTTACGGTGAATCGCTACGCGTACGAGATCTCCCCATCGGTTTCCTTCAAAAGCCAGTTCTAAAGCAGCTTCTTCAATTAGATTATTTTCAATACTGATCAAGCTATCTCCTAAAACCGGAGCGCGTTCAAGATAAGCACGTCCACGTACCCCACCATTACGATGCCAATCACCGCGATAGTATGGGAAATCACCTTGTCTCGCATCAAAGTTGTACGGAAATGGTAGATTGGTTTGTTCAATGTCGGTCACATCTTCCTGTCCCGGTACGGTGTATTCCCCTTGAAGACCAAAATTTAAAAGTGCATCTGCCAGACGATGTTGGCCGTCTCTGTTTGCAGCTTCAGCATAGCGTAAGTGAAGTTTAGCAGCGCGGTACAGATGCCAGCGCCCGTCTCTTTGAAATACATCTACAGGAAGCTGTGTTGCAGGATCAAGGTAATTGTACAAATACTTCATAATGACCGGTTGCTCATTGATAATATTATAGGAGAATTTTGAACCTCGAGCATCGTAAGGAAAACCATTACGTTGCGTTTGATCCTCCCATAAATTCATCACATGCTGAGAAGGTTTAAGTAGATATTCACCATCACGATTTGAAAACAGATCTATAAATGGATTCTCTGGAGCAAAACTCGAGTCAAAAGGTAAAGACCAGATCCATTCTGTATTCCAAAGCGCGTCTGGCTCTCTGGAAAACATAGAGCGCCATCCTTGATTATTATTGTTAACTAAAGCTTGGGCATCTTGCTCACGATAACGAATATAACCAACAGCTAAGTCGTTGTTGCTCGCAATGTCTGCATACTTAACGCGATACGTGTCAAAACGCTCTGTGTCACTACCACTGCCTGTAGCAGTTTCCATCACTACTTTGTAATGAGCCGCAGCTTGTTGATAATTACCTTCCCATAACTGCAAATCTCCTAATAAGCATTCTTTATTGATAAAGAATTTACCGGTATTGTATCCATCAACATCAATAACAAGCGTACTGTTAGTACTATAAAGATCGGTATACGGTAAAGCTTCGGTAAAGTTTATAAGTTCATCAAGTAACTCTTCAAATGAGATGCGTGGAAATTGATTTAGATCTCTTACATCGTCTAGGTTTTCAACAGGCTCAGTGATATAAGGAACGCGCCCGTAGTGAATTCCTAACTGAAGGTATAACCAACTTCTTAAGGTTCCAATATCTGAATAACGCTCGTTGTACTCATTGCTGTCCAGACGGTTGTCTGCACGCATTAAATCAAAGTTTTTAAGCACATCGTTACAGTTATTGATCACTTCGTAAAAATCCTTTGGGCTGGCATAAGGATTTTCTGGCGATACACGGTGCTCACTCAATTGCTGTAAAAACGGACTAGAATTGAAGGTTGTGCTGGTAAGGTCTGCACGTAGTTCGTTAAGAATAACATATTTTTCGGCAAGTCCCATAAATTGGCCGTAGATACCTACGACTGCTGCATCTGCATCAAATACGTCGCGGTAAACCTGATCTTGATTGAGTTGATCTTTGGGCTCAACATCTAGATATTCTGAACAGGATCCCAGGCTTAATAATAAAGCCAATGCGCCCAATCTTAATGTATGTTTTGTATTTCTGATCATTGTCATTATTTTTTCTCTTAATTATAGTCCTAGTCTTAGTCCCATTTGTATTGTAGTAAATTGTGGCATTAGCCCTAAATCTGCTCCCTGACCAAATATTGATGAGGTTGCGCTAAACTCAGGATCATAACCTAAATAGTCTGTAAGGGTAAATAGGTTGTTTGCACTTGCATAGAGTTTTACCGACTTGATATACTCAAGATCTAAGGCAATATCATACGCTACTACTAAAGTTTTTAAACGTAAGAAGGAACCATCTTCGATCCAGCGGTCTGAAAAAGAAGCGTTACCTAGCGGATCTCCCCATACCGCACGTGGAATTGTAGTCTGCTGTCCTTCGGCAACCCAACGATTTCTAACTGCGATACTTTGGTTTTCATAGCCGCTCATTTTTTCCAGATTATTGCGAACTCCATTATACAGATTGTTTCCTACTGAGAAGTTGAATAAACCAGAAATGCTTAAACGTTTCCATTTAAAATTGGCACTAAAGCTTCCGAAAAGATCCGGATTGGGGTTTCCTATAACTACGCGGTCATCATTATCTATCACCCCGTCATTATTTACGTCTGTGAAAATCACATCACCACCTGTAAAGGCTTCTAAAGCACCATTGTCTAGGCGTCTGCTTAAACCGGCAGCCTGAGCTTCGGCAGTAGTTGCATAAACACCGTTGGTCTCGTAGCCGTAGAATAAGTTGGCATCCTGACCTTCGTGAGTGATGTAGGTTGCTCCACCAAATTCAGTAACTATAGGTCCGTCAGGTAATCCTGTAACTTCATTTACATATCGAGACAGGTTAAGCCCTAGATCAAGATTAATATCAGCCGTATGAATGAGTCGTGTGTTAAGACTTAAATCAATTCCCTGAGTTTTCATATCACCACTGTTTGAAACCACATAGTCAAAACCACTTGTAGTATTTACCGGCTCGTAAGTGATCATATCTGAAGTCTTATTTTGGTATACATCAACCGAAGCATTAAAGCGCTCATTGAATAGTGCCAGATCAAGACCAAGATTCAGTTTGCTTACGGTTTCCCATTTTAGTTCAGGGTTTCCGATGTTTCCACGTACTAAACCTTGAATTCCTAACAAGTTTTGAGAAACGTAAAGTTGTTGTGCAGTAAAGTTGCCTATATCGTCATTTCCGCTTACACCAAAACTTGCTCTTAGTTTCAATAAATCTAACGCTGAAGCATCTTTTAAGAATTCTTCTGACGAAATTAACCAAGCTCCGGAAGCCGAACCAAGTGCTGCAAATTGCGAATCACCAATGCTGAATCCTCCGTTTTGAATATTGTCGCCAAAACGGCTTGAGCTGTCGATAGAACCGTTAAAGGTCAAAAAGTACTTGTTAAGGTAATCGTATTCTGCACTTAGATAAGCATTTACCCAGTTCCATTCTCCTAAAGAACCCCCAACTACACGTAGCAAGTTGCTACCTGCACCTACAGTTGTAAAATCATCTGTAGCAGAGTTAAAGCCTAAACCTAGATCACTTTCAGACTCGTTGCTTTGGGTGCGTAAACCTAATCTTAAGTCAAGACCATGTTTGTAATTAAAACGCTTTCCATAATTTAAATAGGTGTCTGTATAGAGTGTGTAAAGACGCTGAACTTCACTACCACTGCGGTTATTTCCTATAGCAGTAGGTAAGATCACATCGGCTACACCAAAGTCTGGTATAAAGAAAGATTCACGTTCTTTATTGTAGGTAAGACCTGCAAGCATATTCGCTTCAAGATTATCAGAAATCTTATAGTTAAAATCAAGGTTTCCGTAAAAACGATAGTTTTTGTTGATCCCAATACCATTATCAAGAATAGCGACCGGGTTACCCACATTGAAAAGATCTACGTCAGAAAGGTTAGGAGATACTTCACCGCTGGCATTAATTGCATTGATCGCTGTAAAAGGCGCTTTGGTTAATGCTAAATACATTGGGCTTGTTTTGTAAGCCAGCCCTTGATCTCTTAGGTTTTCAGTGTTGTGAATGAACGATAGGTTTGCATTTACTGATAACTTTTCAGTAAGACGTAAAGCTGCATTAAGTCGGGTGTTGTAGCGTTCCAGATCTGTTTCTCTAATAATTCCTTCACTTCTAAGATAGCCTACAGAAAGGCCATATTTTGCGATGTCATCACCACCTCTAATCTTTAAGAAATAGTTTTGATTGGCGCTACTTTTAAATACCTGATCTTGCCAGTTGGTTTGATTGTGGTATTGATAATAGGCTTCGTTCTGTCTATCATCGATCATCCAAGGCATATTTGCAATTTGTTGTTGCGAATCACCACGGGTTGCAATAAGTTGAGATAAATAAGTTCTATAATCTCCGGCACGCATTACAGGCAGATTGTCTGGCTTCTGGTTGATGCCGCCGTACATTGTAAAATCTATTTTAGTACTTAGATCAACCGGGCGGGTAGTGGTAATAATAATAACCCCATTAGCGCCTTTGGTACCATAGATAGAAGAACCATCTTTTAACACCGTTACGTCTTCAATATCTTTTACCTCAAGCATTGATAGTGGAGAAGAGCTGGTATACTGAATGATCCCAGAACCATAGTCTTCATCATCATAGATCATTCCATCTACTATAAGTAAGGGTTTGTTTGTAGCATATAGCGAATTGAAACCTCTTAATGTAAGGTTTGCTCCGGCACCGGGAACACCAGATTTACGGGTACTGTGTAAACCGGCAACACGACCTTGTAGAAAATCGCCAACCGACTCGTTTACCGGATTCCCCCATTGGCCTTTAGAAAAATCTACTGTTGTCGCAGCTTTAGGATTGGTATACTGTAGCTGCTTACCACCCGGCAGTTCAGACTCTTGATAGAATTGCGAGTAGCTTGTTTCAAAGAGTTCGATCTCCAGGTTGCTAGACTTATTGTTTAAAGGGAATACTTTGGTCTGAAATTCTTGTCCGCTGATGGTGAGTAGTGCATTAAGGTGAGGTACATTAATAGCAAATGTTCCATCCTCGTTACTAATCGCTGCAGAGAAGTTTTTTACCGCAATATTGATTCCCGAGATACCGGTGTTTGTGGCGGCATTTTTTATGATACCGGTAACCTCAATGCCTTTTTGAGAGGTGCTATCTACCGGGGTAGAATCATTGGTATCTTGAGCATACAATCCCTGCGTTACTCCGCTGCAGAGCAGTACACTTAGAATACAGGTTAGTTGTAATATTTTGAGCATAACAATTGGTTTAAAAGACATTACTTAATTACAGGTACTAGTTTTAAATAATCTAAGGTTAGTGTATTTGCACCTGCAGATCCGGTGTTGGCAGCAATAAGTGAGATTAGATCCAGCATACCTGCTTCGTCTAAAGTAAATTCACCTATGTACCGCTCTTGATAATCGTTTGGAGGAACATCGGTATAATCTAAGGTCGCAATAGGATCTGCAACCGTACCATCCTCTTGAAAAGTACCACCGAAACGTAAGCGTTGTGAGAAGGTGTTGTTTTGAATATCGTTTATTGCGCGCCAGTAAACCTGATAGGTTGTGCTGTAAAGGTTATTGGCATTGTAATAAATCGCAAACAAGGGTTCCCCGTGATTCTGAACCATAATGTCATAGAACATTTCTCCGGTAGGATCTTCTTTTTCGCGATAATACGTGTTTCCGCGCTTATCACCCTGACTGAAACCGGAAGGTTCTTCGCCTTCAATCCTCGTTGTAAGCAGGCGTGTTTCTAAAGGAACATCTAGGCTGCTCATCACATACACAATACCATTACTTAGCTGAACTTCTTCAACAATATTATCTGTATTGATCGGGATTTTTACTCCAAATTTTGACGTAAGCGTGTCGGGTAAATTTTCACGTGCAATAGCTTTGTGCAAAGCCATATCTCTTACCGCAAAATAGCTGGCATATGTAGTTGTAGAATCCTCATTACTCTTAATAAGATAAGGCTCCAGCTTTTCTACTTCAGCATCATAAGCATCATCTTGTAATAAGAAAAAGGTGTATTTATTTTGCTCGTTGTTTAAGTTATAAACGTTTGTGAAAAACGAGTTTGTAAGAGAATCAGCAAACATCCCAGGCATATCTTCAGCATTTGCTTTGGCTACACTATCTCTGCGATATAAATTGAATTCATCAAGTTCAATTAAGAACGAACTCATTTTATTATCGGCAGTTGCGTTGATGTATTCCCAAATGTTTTGCTTAGGCGCAAGGGCTTTATCAACAATATGAAAAAGACCATTGGAAGCATATTGATCTGCGGTTACTACCTGAGCATCAGACATCACCGTACCGTTTTTAAACTCAAGGTACTTGTTAGAAAGCATTTGAACCGTTACTGTATCTGCTTCGGTTACCGATGAAACTGCGGTAAGCGCTATGTGGTTTTCTACAAAAAGTCTTTTTGCAGCATCACTCGCTAAAGCTTCACTCGCAACATTAGATAATGCTTCGTTAGTTGGTGCCCAAACCGTGTAGGTTTTAGAACCGGCCAGAATAGCGTCATAACCGGTTTCTTCTAAAAGTGCTCCAAAATCTGAAGTTTGCGAGCCAGATACGATCCTTTGCGTTAAGTTTTGCCCCAGATTATCATCTGTAGTGCTACTGTGATCTTCCCAAGGGTCTGAGCAAGCTGCTGTAGCAAGAAGTAAAAGTCCTGCTGCAAAAGCTTTAGTATATGTTTGTAATCTTATCATCCTCGTTTGGATTAATTTAGTTTAGTTGTTTTTGATTTATTCATCGATTAGTCCGTCACCACCTGCTTCCATTTTTGGATACAGTTGATCCATATCAACAGGTCTGAACTCTATAACGTCTATCCAAGATGGGCCACCAGCGTATGCCAATGATTCTAATGTTATAGTATGTCTTCCTGTAGTTGGAACTTCAATGATACCTGCTAATCTCGAGTTGAATCTGCTTGTTGTAATATTTAAGTGGCGTTTGTAACCCTGTGATTCTAGTACGCGTTCTGGTAAATCTGTGTTTCCGTACTCTGTGAAATTTATAAGTCTAGGTAAAGCTTCCCCATTAAATAAAGCGCGCACAGAACTTGAGGCACGACCATTTTGACGATAGGAAACCCAAACTTTATAGCGCCCTTTGATAAGTACAGGGGTTGTGAATTCCAAATTATTTATAACTCCGGTTCTATGTCTGAGAAGTTCAACAACGTCACCGTGCCAAGCCTGAGAAAGTTGAGCCCCATCACCTGTGGCAGCAGCTAAGTAACCCAATCTAAATGCTGCGTTTCCTTCCCAAGTTACTTCAGATAACTCTGATCTGGAAAGATCTGCATAGTTACCCGGCTTTCTAAATACCGAGCTCAACTGTCTAAATTCTGGTTGATCTGCAACATCGAAATATACGGGAGCAGGAAAACGTTTTTTGATAAAGAAGTTATCGTTTACATAATGTAGCACTCCGTTTGACGCAGTTACATCACTTTGAGATCTGTTGATTTGAACACCGGGTTCAAAAACGCCATTAAAAGTTTCTTCGTTAAGTAGTAAAGAATCGCTTGCAAGTTTAACGCTTATTACTTCAAGAGGTGCTTTAGTAAGAACCACAGATTTTACAGCAAGATCTGCCAAGTAGTCTAATTCTGGAATTATGCGATAAGCCACATAAAGATTAAGACTGTCAAGCGGGTTTGTAGGGTCATCAAGATGACTATAGCGCTCTTTTAAATCATTTAAAGTATTAAAACCTGCTTCTTGAAAAACCTCGTTTGTTTGAGCCAATACACTCACATGGCTAGAAATACTATCCTGATCGTAAGTTAACGGTTCATCTAAAGTGTCGTACCAGCCTGTTTCTCTGATCAGTTCGGCAAACAGCGATAAAGAAGGGTCTTCGTCAATAGTTTCGGCTAAAGTTTGATCTGCTACTTCCAAAGCTTTGTCAATCACGTGTATTACACCGTTACCCACTTCAACATTAGAAGAAATGATACGCGCATCTTTATTAACGGTAATATTAGACTGCCCGTCACGGTTTACAGCACCGGTGATCAAAAACTGACCTTGTAAACTAGGTGTGGCAATTTTACCATCATTAAATTGAACTGTAGTAAACACTTCATCGATAATATGCAATTTGGCTAACTCTTGCAGGTCTTCCATTGGGACATCTGCAACGTTTGAAGCTCCTAGATCACTTAGGTATTGATTTACTGCGTCATTTGTTGGTAAGAACAGCGTGTAGGTGCCATACGTATTCATAAATGATGCGTAATCTGTTACATCAAGAATTTCTAAGAACAGAGAATACTCTTCTTCATTAGCTCTTAGAAACTCGGTGATGTTCAACGTTTCGTCAGTTGATTCTTTATATTTTTCTTCTGTACAACTTAGAACCAAACCGGTAAAAACAACCAGTAGTGTAAGTGTGTATAACGAGGGTCTGAATAGTGTTTTCATAGCTTTCTAGTTATAAAATGGGTTCTGTGTTAAGGCTTTATTGGTAAACAGTTCAAATGTATTTATAGGTAAATAATGACTGTTGGGATCTCTCAATTTAGCAAGAATACTTTGCTGTTGACTCGCAGGAGCACTACGTAAAGCGACACCGAGTAAAATGTCTAGATTCTCGTAATTGTTCTTACGTGCATTGCGCAATACATCAAACCAGCGTTTACCTTCAAAGGCAAACTCACGAGCACGTTCTGCTAAGATGTATAATCTAATGTTGTCTTGATCTTCTGGAGTAACAAACTCCTGTGTTTGATCGATAGCTTCTCGAGTTTCTCTAAGATTCTCAATAATAGCAATCGCTTCTTCGCCGTTTCCTAATTCGTTGAGCGCTTCAGCTTTCATTAACAGGACATCAGCATAACGGTATACAAACCAGTGGGTGTCTGATTCCTGAAGGGCTTTTCTTTGGTTTTCGTTAAGTCCGGTAAATTTGTAAATCTCATTAGTTCCGGGTACAAGGGAAGCACGCTCACCACGTACATCTTTGTTTTCAGGGTCATCAAAATCAACACCAAAAACTTCTTCCAATACTGGTGGAGCAGCCAAATACTGAGGCTGTTGCAAGAATATTTGATAGAACGGATTACGGTTTTCAGGCGTGTATTGTAGTTCAAAAATACTTTCGGTAGAATTTCCTTGTGCAAACACAATGTTGAACCATTGCGGACTCGCATCAATCAATTCAAACTGTCCAGAATTTATTACTTTATCGGCAGCAACAATCGCTTCCTGATAGTTTTCCATCCATAAATGCACATCGGCTTGCATCGCGTTGATCGCATATTTTGTTATACGCCCTTTATTTTCAGGAACGTTACCATAATCTTCGACACTTAAGCGTTCGGCTTCATTTAAATCTGTTAGAACCTGAGCAAATATCTGATCCTGTGGTGTCGCAGGAAGTTGAAAATTATCACCATCAGACAAAGTTGCATCTAGCTTTAACGGAACATCTTTAAAAGATCTTGCCAGAGTAAAGTAGAGATACGCTCGTATGGCTAATGCTTCAGAGATGTAGTTGTTTAATTCACTTGACTCAATTGTAGGATCAATTTCAAGCACTCCCGGTGCTAGGTCGATTACCGTGTTGCAATAGTTTATGATTCGGTAAAACTGAGACCAGGTAGTGATACTGTTAGAAGGTAAAATATTTGTAGTAATGATATCACTCTGGTCATTTGAGGTAAACGCTCCAGGAGCAACCATACCTCCTCTAAGCTCACCATACATAAAAATGTATTCGGCTAGTGTAAGATCGTTTTCAGACGGAGGTGTATTAAGCATAGCAGAATAAATACCTACTACAGCAGCCTGAACATCTTCTTTGGTTTGCCAAAACTCCTGGCGTACCGTACCATTCTCAGGTCGAAGGTCTAAATAGCTATCGCAAGACAAACTAAGTGCTGCCAGAAGGATAGCGAGTATATGTGTAATTCTAGTGTGCATAGATCAATTTTTTCTAATTAAAATCTTGTTTGTATTCCTAAAGTAAATCGACGTGTTGGAGGCGTACGTGAATAATCGATAGCCATTCCAAAAGGATCACCTCCGCGCATGTTTACTTCCGGATCCTGACCGCGATAGTTTGTGAATGTAAGCAGGTTATCTGCTGTTACATATACACGTAAGTCGTCAAGTTTCCATTTTTTAAGGAAGGGTTTTGTGAAATTATAACTGAAGGTCGCAGAGCGAAAACGTACAAAAGAAGCGTCTTCTACATAGCGGTCAGATCCTAACCAGTTATAACCAGCTCCATAAATCGCACGCGGCATATCGGTTTGATCACCAGGGTTTCTCCATCTTGAAAGTACAGCGGTACTTTGATTATCGTAGGTGTACATATTAGTGGTTAACATATCGGTACCGTTTACGATATCGTAATCAAGGCGATAAGTAAAGAACAATAACAACTTAAACTGATCATTAAATGTTACCGAAGGTCCAAAACCACCGGTGAATTTAGGGTTACTGTTTCCTAAATAAACCACGTCACGACTGTCGATGTTTCCATCTTTGTTGATGTCTTCGTAGATTGCATCCCCAGGTTGAAATACATAATCTGTATTTGGATAGTTAAAACGCATATAAACGGTTTGACCATTAGGACCGGTAATTACATTGCCATTAGCATCACGCGCCTGTGTAGACTCAAGATCCGGGTAAACTCCTTTAAAGCGATATCCGTAGAAAGAACCAAATGGATTATCTGTTTGTAAGAATCTTTTGAATTCTCCATTACGGTCAACGTTACCACGCTCGTTAGGATAGAACTCAGAGATCTCACGAATGATATTCTGGTTACGTGCAATGTTGAAATTGAAGTCTACTTTCCATTTGTCGGTTTTAACCGGAGTGGTATATAAACCTACTTCCCAACCTTGGTTGTCTAGCGTACCTACGTTTTGGTCAGACAAGTTGTTGTAACCTGATACTGTGGTCAAATCAACATTTTGGAATAAAAGATCTTCGGTTCTGTTTTTGTACACGTCTACATCAAGCATTATTCTTCGGTCGAACAGCTGTAGATTTAAACCAATGTTTTGTCCTGTTAAGGTTTCCCAACGCAGATTCTCTAATTCAATATTTTGAGGGTAAACTCCGCTCATTCCTAAATATTCAGAATTGAAGTTTCCGTAGATATTAAAATATCGGTAATCATATCTTGGTGCGCGACCTGACTGCCCGTAACTAGCTCTGAAACTAAAGTCATCAACAAAATCAAAATCTTGCATAAAAGGCTCGCCAGAAACTCTCCATCTCGCTGATGCAGAAGGGAAAAGGGCATAACGGTTACCCGGGCCAAATTTTGAATTCCCGTCGCCACGTACACCTACGTTAAGAATATAACGGTCTAGAAGGCTATACTGCGCGTTTACTAATGCCGCTACGTTACGCGACTGACTGTTATTGTTATAAAGTTGCAATTCGGCATTTTGCGTTCTTGAAGGAACCGAAGGATCTGTAAGCAATGAAGACGCTGTGTTTGAAGTCAATGCTTGGTGTGACTCGTATCTAAAATCATTAGTTTGAATAGAAAGGAGCGTTTGTAAACTATGGTCTTTTCCTATATCTGGAGTATAAATGAAATTGGTTTTAGAAGTCACACTCGCGATATCGACATCTGCATCTGAAGCTTGGTTCACCACCGTTTCAGTAAAAGGTCTTCCGGTTGCATTTTGCGGTAAAAAGGCTTTGGCTTTTGTACTGTTGAAGTCAAACTGTAAGTCGAAAGTAGAGATCAAACGACTTGGGATCAAATCAACTTTCAGGTTAAAGTGCGGCACGATACGTTCACCGGTTTGCTCATTAGAGGCATACTCTGCCATAGCCACCGGGTTATAGGTTCTGCTGTAAGCACCTTGAATGTTTTGAGCAGGGGAGAAGTAGTTAGGAGTTAAGTCTCCTACATCGTCATATTCAAAAATACTCATGTTTGGCATTTTTGTATAAGCGACACTTCTTAAGCGATCTCCATTACCGGTTCCGTTTACGTAGTTACGATCTGTAACCGTATGCGTATAGGCAATATCTGCTTTAAATCGAATACGGTCAGAAACCACATAGTCTAAATTTAGACGACCGTTGATACGCTGAAAAGCGGTTCCCTTAGTAACCCCTTTAGAATCATAATATCCTACAGAAGTATAATATCTTGCTTTCTCACCACCACCTTGTAATGAAAGGTTGTGTTCTCCAGTTAGACCTGTTTGAGAAATAGCATCTACCCAATTGGTGTTGTTTCCGTAATTTTTAAAGAAATACACTTCTTGAGGGTCGTATTGAAATTCTTTAACGGTAAGCGTATTCAAAGGAGTACCATTACGATTCATAAATTCCTCCGGAATCAATTGCGAATATTGATCACCGCTAAGCATAGGGATCGTCTGTGGTAATTGCATATAAGTACCTCTAAAGGTGTATCCAATTTTAGGAGCCCCTATAGAACCACGTTTCGTGTTGATCACAAGTACACCACTTGCTGCACGCGCTCCCCACATTGCAGTAGCAGCGGCATCTTTTAAAATAGTAATACTTTCAATATCAGATGGAGCAATATTCAATAAGGCAGCATAGCCTTGTTCATCTGCCGAACCAAAGTTGAAATCCTCAGGGATTGAAGTTTCGTAGGGCATTCCATCTACAACAACTAAAGGGTCTGAAGAACCTGTAATCGATGAAGTACCACGTATACGTATTTGCATCCCTGCACCAGGGTCACCTGAATTTGCTGTAATATCTACACCGGGTACACGCCCTTGAAGTGCTTCATCAATAGATGCAGCTTGTGTGTTTTCTACATCGGCAGCTTTAACGGTAACCGTACTGGTCGTCATGTTCCGTTCAGAAATGTCTAAAAGACCGCTTTCTGTTGGTTTTTCAACGCTAATCATAACTTCATCCAACTCATCTACAGAAGGTGTAAGGTTGATGGTATAGCTGGATTTACCGGTAAGCGGTATCGTTTGCGAGGTATACCCTAAGGTTGAAATTACCAGTTTGTTGTTTCTGTTTTTTATACGAATTGCAAAGTTTCCATCAAAATCTGCAATCACCCCGGTTACGGTACGATTTTCCGCATCTTGCTCTGCAATCGTTGCTCCGGGAATAGGTTGGTTATTTGAACTATCTAAAATGGTCCCCCGAACTACCATATTGGCGTCTTGCCCATAGAAAGGATTAGCGGCAAAAACTATAAGGAGTACGGTGAAACAATAAAATATAGTTGTGTTAAGTTGTCTCATCTTATTCGGTATATAAAAGGTAGTTGTCTACTAGGTGGATTAAACTTCGGTCTGCGAGATTGTTACTTTCGCTTGGGATATAATTAACGATACGGCCTGCTGAATCGACAAAACTTAATTCTCCCGGACTGGTGACTAAGCCTATGTAAGTCTTTTCTCCAATACCATCACGACGTAAGGTTTCGATTTGGCCGCTTAATAATCCATCATCAGAAGCGGTGCGTGTAGCAAGAATATGGTAGCGTATAAAGTCTGCCACTTGATCTTGTTGGCCCGAAAGTGGAGGATTAAACTCAGGAGTTCCTGTAGCCGGATCGCCGGGCAATATGCCATCGCGTACAGCTTGTTCAATTGCAGCATTATTAGGAATCACAAAAGTATATGAAGTACCTAGTTCTACTCCGGTTATGGTGCCTGCAGCTGGATCATAAAGAGGAGAGTTTCTTAAATAATTGTAGAAATTTGCATATTCAGATCCTGGCTCTTCAGCAAGACGCATAATATCCATTCCTTGAGCCTCTTCACTAAACTGAAGAAGATTGTCTATATAATACGTGCGTCCGTTGCGTTGATCTTCAAAGCCAATGATGTTTACACGATCTCCAATAACTTCATTTCCTGCGGCGTAAACCGTATTGTTTTCCCATTTAATGTATTCTCCAGGAAGATCAAAGTCTCCTGATCGTATAATACCCGAACCAGAAAGGTCATTCAGTTCGTCATTAGGTGTAGGTACGATGCCATTATAAAGAATACGTAGTAAGCGAGATCGAGCTATAGTACCAGTAACAACATTTCCTGTTGCCGGGTCTGTAAACACCCATTCTTCTCTGTTGATATTGTAATCGTATCCTAAATCTCTCAACACGTTGTCAGAAGGAAGAAAAAGCGTGTACCTACTATTAATATTGCTTATGATCTCACGATATCCTGATCCGTCATTATAAAGACGTGTCGCTAAAGTGAATTCAGGATCCAAGTAAGCAGAGGTATAAACGCTAAAAAATAAATTGGACTCTTGTACTTTTGAGGTTCCGTAGAAAAATCCGTTGCTCAGTATTTCAGCCTCCTCAACTTCTGTATTGATGTCAATTCTTATGTCTTCTTCTAAAGCATTACTATAGGCTTCTGCAATCGATGGCCATACAGCATTTTGAACCATATGTGCATTTATAAAGTCTTCAAAAACATATTTTGGAAGTTGATCTAGAGATGGGTAATTTTTTAATAAAACTTCATCAATAAAATCTTGTAAAACATCATTTTGAGGAACAAACAGCGTATACGCATCGCTTTGACCATCATTGTCTGCTTCTTTAATAAAGTTTTCATTATTGGGTGAAAATGATAACGCAGGATCATAAACCTTTACATAAACCTGATCAGTATTTCTGGTGAAATTTTGATAGGTAGTTGTTGCATCCTGATCAAATACATAATTTACCAGATTGTCTTCGAGAAGACTTCTAAAAATACTGTAGTTGGGAGATTGTTCTAGTTTCTGATCTAAATTAACAAGAGGAAGTGAAACCTTATCTACCTCGTGAATTATTCCGTTTTCAGCAATAATATCTGCTGCGACAGTTTCTGCTGCTAATACATTAAAACCGGTGTAGGTTTCTTCAGGAAAGAAAAAATTATAGTCATAAGCACCTAAATTGTTGGTTGCCATGAATTCATCTACAAAGTAAGTAAGATACTTGTTATTGTTATCCCCCGGAATATAAGGATCACCTCCCGGCGCATTATTCCTATTAGAAGAAGCGACAACGATTTCGTTTCCATCTACTGTTTTAGTTTCAAAACCGTCATAATAAGCAGTTCTTCTTCTAAAGGCGTTATCTTCTTCCCAGCCTACGTTTGATTGGTAATCAGAAAGACGTTCTGTTCTAAATGCGTTATAAATAAGAGCGTATCTCACGATCTTATTTGCCATAACGGAATCGATTTCATTAACGTCTGAAATTCCTTGTTCTTGAAAGAAACGTTCAAAAGCCTCGTCGTTAGGCGCCATCATGGTCCAATATCCGGCTTTACCCAGAATATCTTTGTAATTGGCTTTTTCGATCAGACGCGTAAGGTTTGTAAAATTGCCCTGCGCTTCAAGTTGTTGATAGATAGGATCTTCAAGATCATCAGGCCTTGCATAGTACTCATCAAATTCCTTAGAGCTACAACCCGCGATAACGATTGCGCAAAATAGGTACGATAAGTACGAGAGTAATGGTCTATTCATTTAGTTGTTGATTATAGTAGTTATACTATGAATACAATTTAGCGTAAAATTAAATTGATTCAATATTATTAATCAGGATGTTAAATTAATTAACACTCAAATTTATAATGATGATCTTTTTTAAGTATCCTGCTCTAACCTGCTTATGCTTAACTAAATCCTTTAAGTATAGTTATTTGTTGAATCCTGAATCCTAGCTAAAGCCTTTGTTTGGTTGAGATACGTGTAAATTTTACATTAATAAAAAAATTAACAACTTTTTAGAGTTCAAGACTATATGATGATTAAAATGCCAATTTTAGAGTGTATTTGGAGTGGTTTTTTGGTCAAAATTGAGGGGCAAAATGATAAATCAGACCAATAACAGGGCTAATTTCAATCATTCTTTTGATAAGTTGAAAGAGAATATTAGATTTGTGTAATCGATTGTATTTTTATAAACTACAAAAGAAATCGATTTCGTATTTTAAAAATCGCTGTATATGAAGCAAAAGATTCCTTACCAAGCATTTATTCCTTTAGTCCTTTTCTTGTTTTTTATGGGCTGTAAAGAGCGTCGGCAAACCGAAAATATCTCCGCTTCTGTTAAAATGAAATCAGAACCTGTAAATCAAAAATGGTCTGAGCAAATGGCGCAGTCTATTATGACTCGGCATCCAGAGTCTTATCAGATCGAAGATCGAGACACTCCAAAATGGGGGTATACGCATGGTCTTGTGCTTAATGCTTTTTTACAACTGTATAAAGAGACGGGAGATGAAACATATTATAATTATGTAAAAGGGTATTTAGACGAACTCATCAATGCAGATGGTTCAATAAAAACCTATCCTTTTGAAGATTATAATATAGATAAGATCAATCCCGGTAAACTGCTTTTTACCTTTTATGAAAAGACTAAGGAAGAAAAGTATCTTAAAGCGATGCAGCTTTTAAGAAAGCAACTTGAAGAACATCCGCGCACTTCACAAGGTGGTTTTTGGCATAAGAAGCGTTACCCCAGTCAGATGTGGTTAGATGGTCTTTATATGGGAGCACCTTATTATGCGCAATATGCAGTCACTTATGGTGATGCTGAGAATTTAGCTGATGTTGCAAAACAGTTTGAACTCATTCAGGAACATGCAATAGATCCTGAAACAAAACTTTTATATCACGGTTGGGATGAAAGTAAAGAACAAAAATGGGCAAATCCCGTGACAGGGGTTTCACCCAATTTCTGGTCGCGTTCTTTAGGTTGGTACGCTATGGCTTTAGTTGATGTTCTTGATTACTTTCCTGAAGATCATCCTAAAAGAGCGCTGTTAATTTCGTACTTGAATCAGCTCATAGAAGCGCTAATTCCTTTTCAGCATGAAAGCGGTTTATGGTACCAAGTGCCTACAATGGGTGATAAGGAAGGAAATTATTTAGAAGCTTCGGGATCAGCAATGTTTGCTTATGCCATTGCAAAAGGTGTGAATAAACGTTATCTTGACACTTATTTTAAAACGGTCGCGAATAAAGCTTTTGACGGGTTAACTCAAAAGCTGATCAAACGTAATGATGATGGTACCATTACACTTACCCAGGTTTGTGCAGTTGCCGGTCTTGGGGGAGATCCGTATCGCGATGGTTCTTATGAGTATTATGTTAACGAACGCATTCAAACTAATGATCCTAAAGGAACCGGCCCTTTCATTATGGCTGCGCTTCAATTAGGACGCTAATCAATTATATCTAATTAAATTATGAAATTAAACCTTGTTCTAGGTGCAGCATTGCTCGCTGCTTTTGTGTCTTGTAAAGAAAAAAAAGATAAGAATATTGTAGAAGAAATCGTAGAAATAGAGGAGGTGACTCCTGAAACTTATGCAGAGATTTCAATCAAAAAAGGAGGATCTTGGAAAGAAGGCTCACGGGAATATGATGGAGGAGCATTTGAAAATGTTGACGAACTAGTCGTTCCTGAAGAGCATACAGATCATTCTTGGTATATACGTTATGAAGGTCCGGGTTGGGAGAATAAACAAATCGCCTACCGCCTATATCTAGACTGGAGAAATGCAATGGATATTTTTGGTAAAAAAGTAGATACACTGGTACTTCCATACGTAGGGACAGATGGCTTTGATTCCTATCATAACAATGCAGCTTGGGGTCAAGACATTCTTAAAGCCGGAAAATCTATGGGGATTGGCGGATATGGAAGATTCACCGGTGACACGATCGCGCATTTTGACGAAGTAGCAAAAACAAGTGTTAAGGTGGCTAACGAGGAGGCACATTCTAGTGTAACCATAGATTATGAAGGTTGGAAAACCGGAGACGTCACTACCGATTTAAAATCGGTGATTAGTATTTTTCCTGAAGATCGTTTCCTTAAGGCAGAGCTTACGCCTAATACTTCCTTTGAAGGTTTGGCTACGGGTATTGTAAAATTTGATGATATTCCTGTGATGGAAGCGACCAGTGAAAGTGGTGCTTGGGCATATATTGCAACTTATGGTGTACAAACCCTAGCCGGTGAAAATGATCAATTAGGGATGGCGATCTTCTATAAAACAGATCAGGCTAAAGCAACAGAAGGTCCACACGATCACTTAGTCGTGTTTAATGCTTCAACAGAAACACAAACCTATTATATTTTAAGTGCCTGGGATCAAGAACAAGATGGTATCAAGTCTAAAGAAGCTTTTGAGCAGGATTTAACCGAAAAATTAGCAACACTTGATGCAAATGGTATGCTAGAATAGGTGTACCATACAGTACAGGATAAGCATCGTTCTTGTGATATTTATATTTGACTCATTGCGAGCATTACGATCGTAACTTTAAGATAAAATGTAAATTTTACATTTATAAAATAGAATTGTAAATTTGAGAAAAGTCAGTAGCGCAATGAGACGCTTATGACCTTGTTTTATTCATAAAAGATTACCGGTTTCTGAAGGTGATCATTGAAAAACGAATCAAATTTTAATCTGAAAAAACACAAAATGACAAAATCAGAATTTAGATACGCCCACCATCCAGAAGATGCAAAGCGATACACAACCCAAGAATTAAGAGATCATTTTTTGATCCCAGAATTATTTGTAAAAGATGAGATCAACCTTACTTATACAATGTATGATAGATACATTGCAGGAGGTGCATTTCCGGTGGATAAAGCCTTAAAACTTGAAGCGATAGATGAGTTGAAAGCTGAGCATTTCTTAGATCGAAGAGAGCTTGGGGTGATCAATGTAGGTGGAAAAGGTAAAATCACTGTTGATGGTGAAGCTTATGAAATTGGACATCGCGAGGCGGTTTACGTAGGTAGAGGTGTAAAAGAGGTGATTTTTGAAGCGACTGATGAGCAGCCGTATTTCTATATCAATTCTGCTCCGGCGCATAAGGCATACCCTACAAAAAAGGTAACCAAAGCAGATGCCGAGGTTGTTGAGTTGGGCGACACCAAGACTTCAAATAAGCGTGTTATTAATAAGCTTCTTGTAAATAGTGTGGTAGAAACTTGCCAGTTGCAAATGGGAATGACTGAGCTTCAAGAAGGAAATGTATGGAATACGATGCCGCCACACACGCACGAGCGTAGAATGGAAGTATATTTCTATTTCGACTTAGAAGAAGGGCAAACCATCAGCCATTTTATGGGGCAGCCACACGAGACCCGTCATATTTTTATGAAAAATCATCAGGCGGTAATTTCTCCGGAGTGGTCAATTCACGCAGGTGCAGGAACTTCTAACTATACCTTCATTTGGGGAATGGCAGGAGAGAACCTGGATTATGGCGATATGGATAAAGTAACTCCAGACGAATTAAAATAAAGACAGTATGAGTTTTTTTAGTTTAGAAGGAAAAACAGCTTTAGTAACCGGTTGTAAACGTGGAATTGGCTTCGCAATGGCAGAAGCTTTAGCAGAAGCGGGTGCAGATATCCTTGGCGTATCTGCGTCTTTAGAGACTTCGGGTTCTGCTATAGAAAAGGCTGTTTTGGCCACGGGTAAAAAATTTACAGGATATCAATGTGATTTTTCAGATCGCAAATCGCTCTATGCTTTTATTGAAAAAGTAAAGTCAGAGAACAGTAAGATCGATATTCTCGTAAATAATGCCGGGACTATTTTAAGAGCACCGGCCGCAGAGCACAGCGATGAGTACTGGGACAAAGTGATCGAAGTAAATCAAAATGCCCAGTTTATTTTGAGTCGTGAACTGGGTAAAGAAATGGTGAAACGAGGGAGTGGTAAAATCATATTCACAGCCTCTCTGCTCACTTTTCAAGGTGGAATTACCGTTCCCGGATACGCTGCTTCTAAAGGTGCTATAGGCCAGCTTACGATGGCTTTGTCTAACGAGTGGGCAGGTAAAGGAGTGCAGGTAAATGCAATAGCTCCGGGATATATCGCTACAGATAATACCGAAGCTTTACGTGATGATCCAGACCGCAGTGCCTCCATTCTTGCACGTATTCCTGCAGGTAGATGGGGAAAACCAGAAGATTTTAAAGGCCCTATAATTTTCCTTGCATCACCTGCAAGTGATTATATGAGCGGGACTGTAATGACCGTTGATGGCGGTTGGATGGGTAGATAATACCAAAAATAAAACAAGATTATGAGTACAGCAGATACAGCAAGCCGTGTGAAGAACACGTTTATTACAGATAACTTTCTTTTGCAAAATAAATATGCAGAAGAACTTTATCACAAGTATGCGGCACCACAACCTATAATCGATTACCACAATCATCTGCCACCGGCAGAGATTGTGGCAGATCGTCAATTTGAGACGATTTCTCAGGTGTGGCTTAGTGGTGATCATTATAAATGGCGGGCCATGCGCACGCTTGGTGTAAATGAGCGTTTTATCACTGGTGACGCTAGTGATGAGGAAAAGTTTTTAGCTTGGGCAAAGACTGTTCCCCACACGTTGCGTAATCCATTGTATCATTGGACGCATCTTGAGTTGAAGCGTTATTTTGATATTGATGAATTGCTTAATGAGCAGTCTGGTCCGGAGATCTATAAGGAAGTGAATCGCCAGTTACAGCTTAAAGAAAACAGCTGTCGCGGTTTGCTAAAGCAAATGAATGTAGAGACGGTTTGTACTACAGAAGATCCACTTGATACGCTAGAGCAACATCGTAAGTATGATGGTAAAAAGGCTGGACTCAATATGAGCACAGCTTTTCGTCCTGATAAAGCAATTTTGATTGAAGCTGAAGGTTTTAATGCTTATCTAAATGAGCTGGAGGATGTAGCCAAAATAAGTATTGCTACGTATACAGATCTGCAGGATGCCTTACGTCAGCGTATCGACTTTTTTCACGAGAACGGCTGCAGACTTTGTGATCACGGCTTAAACCAGATTTCTTGGGCAGAAGCTTCAGAAGCAGAGATCAAAGAGATCTTTAAAAAGCGCCGGGGAGGTGCAGATCTAGCACCGCAAGAAGTAGAGCAATTTAAAACGGCTATTCTGCTCTTTTTAGGAGAAACCTATCACGAATTAGGTTGGGTTCAGCAGTTTCACTTGGGAGCTTTACGCAATAATAATAAACGAATGCTGGCTCAATTAGGTCCGGATACCGGATGGGATTCGATAGGTGATTATTCACAGGCAGAAGCTTTATCTAATTTTCTAAACGCTTTAGACAGCAAAGACAAATTGACCAAAACCATCATTTACAATTTGAACCCTTCAGACAATGAAGTGATGGCGACGATGATAGGAAATTTTAATGATGGAAGCGTGAAAGGTAAAGTACAACTTGGTTCCGGATGGTGGTTTTTAGATCAGAAAGACGGGATGGAAAAACAAATGAACGCGCTTTCTAATATGGGGCTCATCAGTTGTTTTGTTGGAATGTTAACAGACAGCCGTAGCTTTTTATCTTTTCCGCGTCACGAGTATTTTAGAAGAGTTTTATGCAATCTTTTTGGTCAAGAAATCGCTTCTGGTGAATTGCCTAATGATATGGATCTGGTGGGGCAAACTATTGCTAATATTAGCTATCATAACGCTAAGGAATATTTCAACTTCTAGAATAGGATGGGTACAACTCAAAAAATAGTCACCTTTGGTGAAGTGTTGCTTAGGCTTTCTCCCGCAGAAAACCGAAAGCTATCACAAGCAAAATCCCTAGATTTTTTCTTTGGAGGTACCGAGATGAATGTAGGGGCTTCTTTAGCTGTTTTAGGCGAAGATGTGGCACACATTACCGCAGTTTCTGATGATATAGTGGGTGATGCTGCGTTAGCGAGTATGAGACAATATGGGCTTGATGTTTCAGCCGTTCAAAAAGTAGCACATCCTATAGGTCAATATTTACTTGAAGTAGGTTCTGGAATGCGCAGCAGTCAGATTGCTTACAATCGTTTGAATGGTTCATTTGCCAATATTCAGCCTGAAACTATAAACTGGGATCAGACTTTTGAAGATGCAGCTTTTTTTCATTGGACGGGTATTACACCGGCAATTTCTGAGGCTGCTTACCAAGCTTTAAAAGCCGCTTTGATTTCCGCGAATGCGAAAGGATTACAAATCACTGCAGATCCTGCATATCGAAGTAATCTGTGGCAATATGGGCGTAACGGTCAGGAGGTTTTGAAAGAACTCGTAGGGCTTTCAACCATTTTTATTGGTGGCGTAAACGAGATCAATGAAATTCTGGGAACTTCTTTTGAATTGAATCAGGAAGGCTTTATCGCCGCAAGCAAAAAGTTGATGACCGAATGTCCCAATATCAAGCAGGTTTTTGATAAAATACGAACCGGTTTAAGTGCTTCCTGGCAAAAGATTTATGGGCGAGCTTGGGTTGATCAAACCTATATAGAAACCAATGAACTTGAAATCACACAAGTGGTTGATCGCATTGGTACCGGTGATGCTTACGCAGCTGGTTTGATTTATGGTTTACTTCATTATGATGCTGAAAAAGCCTTGAATTTTGCTAATGCCGCGTGTGCATTGAAGCATACCATTTTGGGAGATGTGAACTTAGTTTCTGTAGCTGAAATAACCGAAGTTATGCAAGGCAATACAGGAGGAAGAATTAAAAGATAAAAAAATACTTAATGGCAAAATATACTCGAATAGAAGTAGTGCTTCAGATGAAAGAAAATGGGATTGTACCGGTTTTCTATAATGCAGATCTAGAGGTTTGTAAACAGGTTTTAAAGGCTTGTTATGATGGAGGATTACGCACTTTTGAGTTTACCAATCGTGGCGATTATGCGCACGAAGTTTTTGGCGAACTCAACAAATTTGCTAAGGCAGAACTCGACGGGATGATGATGGGAGTGGGTTCGGTTTTAGATGCCGGCACGTCATCGTTGTACATTCAGCTGGGAGCAGATTTTATTGTTTCACCGGTGGTTAATGCCGAAATGGCAAAAGCGTGTAACCGTCGAAAAGTAGCCTGGATGCCGGGATGTGGTTCGGTTTCTGAAATTTCGTATGCCGAAGAATTGGGAGCAGAAGTGGTTAAGATATTCCCAGGTGCGCAGGTAGGAGGTCCGGCTTTTGTTAAAGGAGTTAAAGGGCCATTACCTTGGGCAAGCATTATGCCTACCGGAGGTGTGAGCCCAACCGAAGAAAACCTTAAAGAATGGTTTGCAGCCGGTGTACACTGTGTAGGAATAGGATCAAAACTCTTCATTAAAAATGCTGAAGGCGCATTTGATTACGCTGCCATTAGCAGTAAAATTAAAGAAGCGCTTCAGCTGGTTAAAACCTTACGTTCATGAAAAGTTTAAAACACGTATTCGTTTTTACGCTGGCAACCGTATTGCTGTTAAGTAATTACAGCTGTACAGAGGCTTCTGATACCCGCGTTATCAAACTTGCTCACGGGCTGGATGTAACACATCCCGTACATAAAGCGATGGTCTTTATGGGCGAACGCCTGAAGGAAAAGTCAGCTGGGAAAATGAGTTTAGATATTTATCCCAGTCAGCAGTTAGGTTCTGAGCGTGAATGCCTGGAGCTTTTGCAAATAGGTAGTCTGGGAATGACAAAAGTATCTACCGGTGTTCTTGAGAATTTTGCTCCACAACTTAAAGTTTTTGGTCTCCCCTTTTTGTTTAGAGATGCAGAACATCGTTTTGCTGTATTAGAGGGAGAGATCGGCGAAAAGCTTTTGAGTTCAAGTATCCCGCAGCGTTTAAAAGGACTTACTTTTTATGATGCAGGAAGCCGTAGTTTTTATACAAAAGAGCCCGTTGAAACTCCAGAAGATTTAGAAGGCTTAAAACTTCGTGTGATGGAGAGTCAAACCGCTATGAATATGGTGAAAAACTTAGGAGGTTCGCCTACGCCTATTGCTTGGGGTGAGTTATACACCGCTTTGCAGCAAGGTGTTGTAGATGGTGCAGAAAATAACCTGCCCAGCTTTTACTTATCGCATCATTATGAAGTGTGTAAATATTTTGTGGTAGACGAGCACACGGCATTACCTGACGAACTTTTAATAAGTACATTGATCTGGAATGACTTGTCTGAAGAAGAACAAAAATGGGTGAAGGAAGCAGCCGACGAATCGCTCGAGTTTGAAAAGAAAATTTGGCACGAAGCAGAGATGGAAGCCCTTGCAGAAATTCAAAAGGCAGGAGTTGAAGTTATAACTCCAGATAAAGAACCCTTTCGCAATCGTGTGAAATCGATGTATGAGCAATTTTCTGAAGATCCTGATATGAAAGAACTCATTGAAGCAATTCAAGCGGTTAAAACCAATTAATATGAAACAAAAGTTAGACAAAATCCTTGGAGCTATTTTAGTTTTTCTAATGGCTTCAATCGTTATCGCAGTGCTTTGGCAAGTGTTTTCACGTTATGTGCTTCAGTCTGCGAGTTCGTTTACCGAAGAAATCGCGCGGTATTTATTGATCTGGATTGGTATTCTGGGAGCAGCATATGCCGCGGGCCAACAAGACCATTTGGCGATTAATATTCTTCCGCCTAAGCTCGATGAAAAAAGCCGAATCAAACTTCGTATTGGGATCAATATCCTGATTATGTTGTTTGCATTTTTTGCACTCATCGTTGGTGGTGCAAATTTGGTTTACGTCAATTTTGAATTAGGACAATACTCTGCAGCCTTGGGATTACCCTTAGGAGTTGTTTATGCAGTATTACCTATCAGCGGAATTTTAATTATCTGGTATAAAGCCATTGAATTGGCTAATCCTCAAAAATATTTAGCCTAATGATCGAAGTTTTAATTCTTGTATTGGTATTTTTTGTGTTGTTAGGTATTGGGGTTCCGGTGGCTTGGTCTATTGGTATTTCTTGCCTCTTAACCATTATGGTTTCTATAGATTCGCTAGCTAGTGTTACCACGATAGCCCAGCGTATGGCAACCGGTTTAGACAGTTTTTCACTCTTGGCAATTCCGCTTTTTGTACTTGCGGGGCAAATCATGAATCAAGGAGGTATCGCTCTGCGACTCATCAATTTTGCAAAAGCCTTAATGGGAGCTTTGCCAGGTGGACTCATCTATGTCAACGTCATTGCAGCGATGCTTTTTGGAGCGATCTCAGGATCTGCGGTAGCTGCAACTTCTGCAATTGGTGGAATTCTAGGGCCTTTTATGGAAAAAGAAAATTATTCTAAAGAGTTTGGGGCAGCGATTAATATTACTGCTTCAACTACGGGATTGATCATTCCTCCCTCTAATGTGTTGATCGTGTATTCTCTAGCGAGTGGTGGCGTTTCTATTGCGTCACTCTTTTTAGCAGGCTATATTCCTGGAATTTTAATGGGACTCGCTCTGATGCTTGTCGCTGCATTTTGGATCAAAAAGAAAGGATATCCGGCAGGAGAACGTAGTAGTCTAGGAGCTGTTTTGAAGACCTTTTTAGACGCTTTACCTAGCCTCTTGTTACTTGTAGTCGTAATTGGAGGTATTGTAACCGGTATTTTTACCGCAACTGAAGCTTCAGGGATTGCAGTTTTGTACTGCTTAGTATTGTCTTTTGCCTATCGCGAGTTAAAAGTATCTAGCCTAAAAAGTATCTTCTTAAATTCTGTGGGTACTACAGCTATTGTAATGCTTTTGATCGCTACTTCTATGAGCATGTCTTGGGTGATGTCTTTTGAAAATATTCCACAAAATGTAAGTGCTGCTCTGCTTTCACTTAGCGAAAACAAATTTGTAATACTCATCATCATCAACATCCTGCTTTTATTTGTGGGTACTTTTATGGATATGACTCCCGCAGTCTTGATTTTTACACCTATATTTTTGCCGGTAGTAACCAGCATGGGTGTAGAGCCTGTACAATTTGGAATTATGATGGTGATGAACCTGTGTGTGGGACTTTGTACACCACCGGTGGGCGCAGTACTTTTTATTGGAGTAGGAGTCGCTAAAACATCTATCCAGAAAATTATGAAGCCGTTGCTGCCACTTTATGCCGTTATGGCGATTATCTTATTAATGGTGACTTTTATCCCGGCAATAAGCCTTTGGTTACCGTCACTCTTTGAATAAAACTAACCTATTTCAACCTAGATTAACCTATGGAAAACTTAAACAGAACTAACGTGGGATATACCGAAAAACTACCTATAAAAGTCATTCAATATGGCGAGGGTAATTTTTTGAGAGCCTTCGTAGATTACATTATAGATAAACTGAATAAAGAAGCCAACTTTAACGCCGGAGTTGCAGTAATTCAACCTCTTGCAGGCGGAATGGTGGGGATGTTGAATGAACAGGACGGACTTTACAACTTGTTTTTAAGAGGTATTAAAAATGGGGAAGAGACCGAAGAGATTCATACCATTTCTTGCGTTCAAGACGGAATTAACCCCTACGACGATTATGAGCGGTATCTGGCCTTAGCCGAAGGTGAAGATCTAGAGTTTTTGATCTCAAACACTACTGAAGCAGGAATTAGTTTTGACGACAGTGATACGCTAGAGGGTACACCGCATTCTAGTTTTCCGGCAAAAGTTACTGCCCTTCTATATAAACGCTTCAATCATTTTGATGGAGCAGCAGATAAAGGACTTACGATCATCCCTTGTGAATTGATCAACCATAATGCAGATACGCTTAAAAAAATCATTTTACAGTATGCAGATTTGTGGGAGTTGGGGGATGCATTTAAATCATGGATAGAGACCAGTAATAGCTTTCACAATACTTTAGTAGACCGCATTGTGCCGGGTTATCCTAAAGATGATATTGATGCGTATCAAAGTCAGTTAGAATTTAAAGACAACCTTATTGTTTCAGCAGAAACCTTTTTGCTTTGGGTAATTGAAGGCGATGAGGCTTTAAAAGCTAAAATTCCGTTTGATCAGATAGACGATAACGTTTTGGTAGTTGAAGATATGCAGCCGTATCGCACGCGTAAGGTGCGTATTCTTAATGGCGCGCATACGACAATGGTACCGTTTTCTTTGCTCTACGGAAATGAAACCGTAAAAGAAACAGTAGACAATGAGTTTACCGGTAAGTTCGTGCGTGATGCAGTTTTCAACGAAATTAATCCAACCCTTGACCTTTCTGAAGAAGAACTGAATGAGTTTGCAGCTGCGGTTTTTGATCGATTCAGAAATCCGTTTATCAAGCATTTGTTATCTAGTATTGCACTCAATACGGTATCAAAATTTAAAGTGCGTGTGCTTCCTAGTCTTTTAGCTTTTGAGCAAGCGTACAATCGATTACCTGAAAATCTTACCTTTGCTTTAGCTTGTTTAATTCGGTTTTACAAAGGCACTTGGAAGGGTAAAGCATTGCCCATTAAAGACGATGCAGCCGTTGTTGCATTTTTTGATGAGGTGTGGAAAGAAGACAATTATGCGGCAGTTTCTCAAGCTGTGTTAAGCAATTTGACATTTTGGGATCAAGACCTGACCAAGATTGAAGGATTAGAAGAGCGCATCACTACAGCGCTTGCCTTAATTGAAGAAAACGGAGTAGAAGAAGCCTATAAAAAATATACAGTTTAAGAGCTGTTATTAAGATTAAAAGTATGAAGAGTAAGCTGATAAAAGTTCATCCTGATGATAATGTAGCAGTAGCTCTGGTAGATTTATTTGCCGGAGATGTTGTAGAGTTTGAAGGACAATCCCTCAAAATTTTAACCGATTCTAAAGCGAAACATAAAATAGCCTTGGTCAATTTAAAGGCTGATGATCCTATTTTTATGTATGGCGTTTTAGTGGGTAAAGCTTTAAGTGCAATCGATGTGGGTGGTTTGCTTACTACAGAGAACGTAAAGCACGAGGCTAATTCGGTATCTCAAAAAACAGAGACTACCTCGTGGACGGCTCCAGATATTTCAAAATGGAAAGACCGCACTTTTATGGGCTACCATCGTGAAGATGGCCAAGTGGGTACACAAAATGTTTGGTTGTTTTTTCCCCTGGTGTTTTGTGAAAACCGAAACATTGAGTTGCTTAAAGACGTTTTTGAGAAGGAACTTTCTTTTCATAAAGCGAGTAAGCAACGTCAACTCTTGCGCAATTTAATCAATGGCGCTCCAGAAGATACAGCTGTAGCAGAAATAGAGGAGGAGCAGGCTATTTTTGATAATATTGAAGTGAAATTTATCACCCATCAGGGCGGCTGTGGAGGCATTCGTCAGGATTCGGTTTCCTTATCAAAACTGCTCGCGGGTTATGTAAATAATCCCAATGTTGCCGGTGCGACCGTTTTAAGTCTTGGATGTCAAAACCTGCAAATAGATATTTTTAAAAATGCCCTTGCAGAGAAAAGTGCAGCCATCAAAAAGCCTGTGCTTATTTATGAGCAGCAACAAGAAGGCACGGTAGATGAAATGCTAGCTAAAATCATTAAAGACTCTTTTGAAGGAATCAAAAAAGCCAATCAGATCAAGCGTCAACCAGCGCCTATCTCTAAATTGAAAATGGGCTTAGAATGCGGTGGTTCTGATGGGTTTTCAGGGATTTCTGCAAATCCCGCTTTGGGTTATGCGTCAGATATTCTAGCTGCAGTAGGAGGTTCACCTATACTTTCAGAATTTCCAGAATTATGCGGTGTAGAGCAAGAATTGGTCAATCGTTGTGTTTCTGATGAAGATGCAGAACGTTTTATGCACTTGATGAAGGCTTATGAGAAATCGGCCGTAGATGCCGGTTCTGGCTTTGATATGAATCCATCTCCGGGAAATATCAAGGATGGTTTGATCACCGATGCGATGAAATCTGCCGGAGCAGCCAAAAAAGGAGGAACTTCACCTATTCAAGCAATTCTCGATTATGGTGAATATGTCACCAAACCGGGATTGAATTTACTTTGTACTCCCGGAAATGATGTAGAAAGTACCACGGCTATGGTGGGTTCTGGTGCCAGTGTTGTGGTGTTTACTACAGGATTGGGTACGCCTACAGGAAATCCTATCGCTCCTGTGCTTAAAGTGGCCTCAAACAGTACCTTAGCGCGCAGAATGCCAGATATTATAGATATAGATAGTGGTGCGGTTATACGCGGAGAGAAAACTATTGAGGAAATGGGAGAAGAAATTCTAGAACACGTCATTCAGGTTGCGAGTGGCGAAGTGCAATCAAAAGCTGATGCGCTAGGGCAAGATGATTTCATCCCCTGGAAACGTGGAGTATCTCTTTAAGACAACCCTATAGATTAAGAAAATTGAAAAAAAGGAGGCTGTTTAGCTTCCTTTTTTTGATGAGGTATCCCGAGTATAAAGTTCCGGGCTTAACACCACTTTTTTCTCAACTTGAACGTTTTTCTTAACATCAGAGATTTGTTCTAAAAATACTTGAGCAGCAATCTGTCCCATAAGAACCGGTGTTTGGCCCACAGTAGTCAATGGTCGTTCTAGATATTTTGTAAAGGGTTCGTTACTAAAACCTACAACCCCTATATCTTCAGGAATTTTAAAACCATGAGCGCGTAATTCACGCATGCCTCCCAGAGCAACATAATCACTTGCAGAAAATAGGGCATCAAAAGCGATCTTGCGCTTCATCAATAATTTTACGGCTTCAATACCTGCTTCAACAGTACTGCTTACCTGCATAATTAAGTTTTCATCAATAGCAATATTATGATCATTGAGTGCAGCAACATAACCATCATAACGATGCTTGTAAATCTGTAATTTATGATCACCGCCTATATGCGCTATTTTTTTATAGCCTTGCTCAATTAGATGGGTAGTGGCATTGTAAGCACCTTCGTAGTCGTTAATCGTAACCGAACTCACACCCGAAATATCTTTTTTACGATCAAAAAAGATAAGCGGTATGCCTTCATCACGTACTTCCTCAATATGCTTTACATCTTCTGTAGTTTTAGATACTGAAATGAAAATTCCATCAATATGTGTATTCAATAAAGTCTTAAGCTGCTTGGCTTCATTGTTTACATCTTCGTGAGATTGACAAATAATAACGTGATAACCTTTAGGCTCAAGTTCTTCCTCAATACCTCGTATTACCGAAGCAAAAAAGGTGTGATTGATGTACGGAACCACAACACCTACGTTAAATGTTCTACCACTTTTCAAGGCAAGTGCAAGTGCATTTTGTTGATAGTTAAGCGCCTTGGCTGTCTTCAGCACCAGCTCTTTGGTCTTTAAACTCACGCGGTTGCTGTCGTTTAGCGCACGTGATACCGTTGCGGCACTGATATTTAATTTTTTCGAAATATCATAGATGGTTACCTTTTCTTTTTGACGCATAACTTTTAGAGGATTGTAATCGTTTTCAATTTAGAGTTTTTTTTAATCATTTAATAGATTCTCAACTTTTTTCACTTCTAAGCAATAATCATAATTGGCTTTATCCATTATGAAATGATTGTTATTTTGAGGTTTAAAATCAATTTTCAATAAATCTCAGTGCTTTTTGTTTGCATACTCGTAATTAATATTTATTTTTATGCAATCGATTGCATTTTTGTTTACAGAATGTCTTCAATCCAAATAGCTTCTAAAATTTAAAAATCTATTTATGTCGTTACGTTTAATAAGAAATCGATATCGTAATATCTTACTGCTTGCTTTGGGATTTATGCTTGTAACGGTATTTTCATGCAAGAATGCTAAAGAAAAAACTCAGGATGAAGCAGTGCTGAAGGAAGACGTTTGGGCTCAAGCGGATGCGATCATTCAGGAAATAGGAAAGCCTAGTTTCGCTGATACAACGTTCAATATTCTGGATTATGGAGCTCAAGAAGGAGGTACTGTTTTAAATGCTGATGCAATTGCAGATGCCATTGAAGCTTGTAATGCCGCAGGTGGTGGAAGAGTTTTAATTCCGGCAGGGCGTTTTCTTACGGGGCCGATTCATTTAAAATCTAATGTTAATCTTCATTTAGAAGAAGGCGCAGAGGTGTTATTTACCACAGATAAGTCAGCTTACCTTCCTGTAGTGCATACTTCTTATGAGGGAATGGAGATTATGAATTATTCTCCGCTTATTTATGCCAAAGGGCAAAAGAACATCGCGGTTACAGGAAAGGGTACGTTCAACGGTCAGGCTGATAAAGAGAACTGGTGGCCTTGGTGTGGAGCCGAGCGTTACGGCCACAAAGAGGGAGCACCAAAACAAAAAGATGATCATAATATTCCGGCGCTTTTTACAATGATCGAGGATGGAACTCCGGTAGAAGAGCGCATTTTTGGTGAAGGACATCAATTGCGTCCTTTATTTCTTGAGACGCTGGAGTGCGAGAATGTATTGATTCAAGGAGTGACGTTCACCAATGCACCGTTTTGGGTAATTCATCCTTTAAAATCAAAATATGTGACCGTAGACGGTGTGACTGTAAATAGTCACGGCCCTAATAATGATGGTTGTGATCCTGAATATTCAAAGTATGTACATATTACCAACTGTAAATTCAATACCGGTGATGATTGTATCGCCATAAAATCAGGACGTAACGGTGACGGTCGACGTGTTAATATCCCTAGTGAAAATATTGTGGTCGAAAATTGCGATATGAAAGACGGCCACGGCGGAGTAGTTATGGGAAGTGAGATTTCTGCCGGCGTGCGTAATGTTTTTGTACGCAATTGTACGATGAACAGTCCTAATCTTGATCGCGCCATCAGAATCAAGACCAATACCTTGCGCGGTGGTTTTGTAGAGAATGTTTACGTAAAAGATATAGAAGTAGGACAGGTAAAAGAGGCGGTGCTCAAAATCAACACGTATTATGGGATTTACGGGAAGCAAGAGGGCGAATTTATACCAACGATTCAAAACATAAATCTTGAAAATGTTACCGTTGAAAATGGAGGGAAATATGGTTTGTTGATTCAAGGTAGAGAAGAGAAGCCTGTCACAGGAATTAGTTTTAAAAACGTAACTATAAAAAATGCAGACACGCCGTTAAAGGTGGAGCATTGCGAACCAATAAGCTACACCAATACAACGATAAATCAAAAAAGCTATTAATTCAATTTTGTAGTGAACGTCAATTCTTTTGATTTTAATTAAGCGTGAAAAAGGCTTGCCCGACCGGGTTAAGCTTTTTTCTGTTTAAATAAAGGCTTTGATAATGAAAACAAATTTTGGTCTCTTAATCGTTTATTGCTTCTGTTTTTTCAATGGAAATTCTTTGCTTGCGCAGGAGCAAAAGATAGAGGTTAGACCGTATACGATTCAGACAACTTATGAAAAGCTAAAAAACGATTATCCTTTTATAAAACCTATCGAAGCATTGAAGTCGGGGCCTTTTATATCTATGGAGAATCTAATTTACACAAGTATTGAAGGTCGTGATTTGAAGGCAGATGTTTTTATACCTAAAGACACTTCAGAAAAACGTCCGGCAATTTTATTGGTTTTTGGCGGCGGTTGGATCAGTGGAAGTAAAGCCAACGTAAAACCTCTTGCACAGCATTTTGCAGCCAATGGCTACGTTGCAGTTACTGTTGATTATAGATTAAGTACTGAAGCGGTCTATCCTGCGGCTGTAAAAGATCTTAAGGCGGCAATCCGTTGGATGCGAGACCACGCTGAAGAATTCCATATTGATTCAAAAAAGATAGCCATCTTAGGTAATTCGGCAGGGGCACAATTGGCCACACTAGTCGGTGTTACCGGAAATTCTGAAATTTATAAGGATGAGCAGAATACAACCTCAGATGTAGTGCAAGCGATTCTCAACATCGATGGCATCGTTTCTTTTACGCATCCCGAATCAGAAGAAGGAGCGATCGCGGCAAAGTGGCTCGACGGTAAACGGAGAGAGAATCTCAAGAATTGGGAAGAAGCTTCGCCTTTAACTCACGTAAGTGAGACGACGCCTCCTACACTTTTTGTAAACAGTGCCCAACCGCGTTTTCATGCCGGTCGTGATGATATGTTGCAGATTTTAGAGCAGCATAATATTTATAACGAAGTACACACGTTGCCCGATACTCCGCATTCATTTTGGTTGATGCAGCCTTGGTTCTATACAACGCTTCAGTATTGTTTGTCTTTTTTAGGTCGTGTTTTTAATACGGAATGAAATGGAAAAGCAGTACTACTTAAAAAACTGTCCACGCTTCGCTAGCGATAACTGGAAGCCAAAAGATTTAATTTCAATTTAAAATACATGTAATGAGTAATTTAAAAATGACAATGCTTCTTATTGCAGTAGTTCTAACTTCTGCTTTGAGCGCACAAGAAAATCCAACGCTTTATTTAATTGGAGATTCAACAATGTCAGATAAGAAAAATCCGGAACAGAATCCTGAACACGGTTGGGGGCAAGTGCTACCGGAATTATTGACCGAAACTATAAAGGTGAGTAATCACGCTGTTAACGGGCGTAGCAGCAAAAGTTTTATTACCGAAGGGCGTTGGGAAGCAGTTTTAAAAACGCTGAAAGCGGGCGATTTTGTGTTCATTCAGTTTGGGCATAACGACCAGAAGTACAAAGACAGTACGCGCTATACCAATCCGTTTACGCAGTACCGATATAATTTGGAGCGTTATGTGAAGGAAACCCGAGAAGCCGGAGCAACACCAATTCTTATGTCTTCAATCGTAAGACGAAAATTCAATGAATACGGCACACTCGAAGATACTCACGGAAATTATCCCCTGGTCGTGCGTATGGTGGCCAGAGATCTGGAGGTTCCGTTTATAGATATGCAATACTTGACAGAACGTTTAGAACGAAAGTATGGTCCAGAAAAATCAAAGTCGATTCACTTGCATTTTGAGCCAGGCGAAAATGACTATTACAAAAACGGAAAACACGATGATACGCATTTGTCGTATTCAGGAGCAAAACTTATTGCAAGCTTAGCATTGCAAGAAATTGCACGACAAGATTTAGCTTTAGAAAACTACATCAAACTTGAGGTTTTAAAAGCAGATATTGTTACTTTGAAAGACTAATCATTAACCAAAAAATACGGACTATGAAATCCTTGATTTCGGTAGAAAATAAAATTATTGTCATCAGTGGCGCAACAGGAGTTTTAGGCGAAGCGATGACGCGTTCGCTAGCAGCAGCCGGTGCTCACGTTGTAATACTGGGACGTAATCAGGCTAAAGTAGATGCGCTGGTAGATAGCATCAAGCAGGATGGAGATCAGGCTTCGGGAGTCGTTGCAGATGTAACGAGTAAAGCAGCTTTGATCGAAGCTAAAGACGAGATCGCCAATCATCTGGGATATATCGATGTGCTCATAAACGCCGCAGGCGGAAATATGAAAGGAGCGCTCATCCTCCCTGAGCAAACACTCGCAGATGCAGATGTAGAAGAAATGCGCAAAGTCATCGACCTGAATTATATTGGAAGCTTTTTACCTACACAGGTTTTTCTTCCGTTGCTCGAAAAGTCAAAGAAAGGAAGTGTTTTAAATATTTCATCTGTTGCAGCACATTTACCACTTACGCGTGTTATGGGTTATGCTTCAGCAAAATCTGCAATAGAAAACCTTACACAATTCTTAGCCATTGAATTTGCACAAAAACAGGAGAATCCTATTCGTGTGAATGCACTGGCTCCTGGATTTTTCTTGACCGAACAAAACCGCGAGTTGCTTACCAACAGTGACGGAAGCCTTACCGATCGAGGCGAGAAAATTATCGCGCATACACCTTTAGGTAAATTTGGTGATCCCCAAGATTTAAGCGGTGCTATTCATTGGTTGTGCAGTGACGCAGCAAGTTTTGTGACGGGTACAGTAGTTACTGTAGATGGCGGTTTTAAAGCTTTTGCAGGAGTTTAATTTTAAGTAAGAAAGATGATTCAAACAATGCGATGGTACGGGCATAAAGACCTCGTTACCTTACAAGATATTCGACAGGCCGGAGCCACAGGCGTAGTGCACGCCATGCACGAAATAACCAATGGTGAGGTTTGGTCTCTGGAAGCTTTACAGCAAAGAAAACAAGAGATTGAAGCAGCCGGTTTAGATTGGAAAGTTGTAGAAAGTTTACCCGTTACAGAGCCCATAAAAACCCGTAGCGGCGACTTTCAGAAGCATATTGATAATTACAAACAGTCTTTAATTAATCTAGGTAAAATAGGTGTTGAAGTCGTTTGTTATAACTTTATGCCGGTGCTTGACTGGACGCGCACCCAATTGGCCTATCCTTTAGAAAACGGAGCTACAGCTTTGCGTTTTGACTGGGCACACCTGGCAGCTTTTGATTGTTTTATGCTCAAGCGAAAAGACGCTGAAAAGGAGTACAGCGAAGCGATTTTAGCCGAAGCAAAACATTTTTTTGAATCTGCTACCACCGAAGAAAAACAGCAATTAGAAAATGCTATAATTGCCGGTCTTCCCGGAGCAGAAGAAGGATACGATCTTCAAGGCTTACAAACTGCTATAGATAAATATGCAGCAATAGACGAGATTCAGGCGCAGGAGCATTTAAAATTATTTTTGAATGAAATAATACCGGTTGCAGAAACCGCCGGAATTGCGATGGCCATTCATCCAGATGATCCGCCGCATCCATTTTTTGGACTGCCGCGTATTATGAGCAAAGCTTCAGATATAAAGCGATTATTAGAGGATAATGCGAGTGCGTTTAATGGTGTTACGTTTTGTACAGGTTCTTTTGGAGCACGTGCAGATAATGATTTGGTTCAAATGATCAACGATTACGGAAGCCATATTCATTTCATTCATTTACGAAGTACCAAAAGAGATGCTACAGGCAACTTTTTTGAAGACAATCACCTCGAGGGCGATGTGCCGATGCCGGCTGTTGTACACGCGCTATTAGAAGTAGAAAAGAGTAGAGGAAAGCAATTGCCTATGCGACCTGATCACGGTCACCAGATGCTTGACGATCTTAAAAAACCTTTGGCACATCCCGGCTATACTGCGATAGGTCGCCTAAAAGGCCTGGCAGAATTGCGTGGGGTAATTGCCGGAATAGAATTTATGCAAGACAAGAACTAAAACTATGAGTACAAAAACGGAAAGCGACGTGTTTTTTAAAACGAAAGAAACTGCGTGGGAGCAGGCCGATACGGGAATTACAAGACAGATCGTCGCTCACAATAGTGATTTAATGGTGGTGAGTGTCAAGTTTGAAAAAGGCGCTATAGGTACGGTTCACGATCATATACATACCCAAGGAAGCTATGTGGTTTCGGGTAAGTTTGAAATTACAATTAACGGTAAAAGTGAAATTCTAGAAGCAGGCGACGGATTTTATGTTCCGCCGAACGCACCTCACGGAGCAAAATGTCTGGAAGCAGGGATATTGATCGATTCGTTTAATCCGGCTAGAGAAGATTTTTGAGTCGTCCTAAAATAGGTTGACAGTTTTTAAAAGTTTAAAT